>ERZ825384.526-NODE-526-length-50371-cov-8.048553_pt1 | contig 50371 bp, 55 predicted proteins | sample MGYA00519931_ERZ825384 | MGnify/ENA primary metagenome ERZ825384 (study PRJEB31778, sample SAMEA3449200) | human gut metagenome | biome: human gut; feature: human-associated habitat; material: faeces | place: United Kingdom | collected 2010/2012 ...
TTAGAAAACCACAAAGAAATCAATGCAGAAGAAGCTCACAACTTAGAACATGAAATCGAAGCAAGTGTTATCATGAACAGCGCGTTCAAATACTTCATCATCTTCATCATCCATAATTCCGTCCTCGCCCCGCGGCTCATGCTGCGCCGCAAGTACAAGACCTACCTGCTCTGCGACCTGGCGCTCATCATAGCCGTATTCTGGCTGGTGGACGTTTACGAAGAGCACCTCACCGACCACTTCCTCCCCCACGGCGACCCCGAAGCGTTCGACGCCTACCGGAAAGCTTCGTTCTCGAACCTGGAAATGTACTGGAACGTCGTGCTGGGGTTCTTCATGACGGGGGCCAACACGGGTATCAAGCTCATTTACCAGTCGATGCGCGACGAGCAGCAGATGGAAGAACTCAAACGCCAGAACCTGGAAGCCGAAATGGACTATCTGAAATACCAGATAAATCCCCATTTCTTCATGAACACGCTCAACAACATCCACGCCCTGATAGACATCGACACCGAATATGCCAAAAATGCCGTGATCGAGCTGTCGAAGATGATGCGCTATGTGCTCTATGAATCGGGGCGCGAGATCATCTCCCTGAACAGGGACATCCAGTTCGTACAGAATTACATCGGGCTGATGCGCATCCGCTACACCGACGCCGTGGACATTCGCGTGGAATACCCGCACGACCTGCCGCCCCAGGTTTCCATCCCGCCGCTGTTGCTGATCGTATTCGTGGAAAACGCCTTCAAGCACGGCGTGAGTTACAGCAAACCGTCGTTCATCCACATGCGGATCGACTACGCCGACGGCAAGGTCGTCAGCACCATCGGCAACAGCCTCCACAGCCCGCAGGCGGAGAAGCACAACGCCGGAATCGGGCTGGAGAACGTCCGCAAACGCCTCTCGCTGATCTACGGCCCGAAAAATTATTCGCTCGATATCGAAGAGACCAAAGAGACCTATACCGTAAAACTCGTAATACCTACCCTCAATGCTTAAATGTATCGCCATAGACGATGAACCGCTGGCCCTGCGCCAACTGAAAAGCTACATCGAGAAAATCCCGTACCTGGAACTTACTGCGACGTGCAACAACGCGCTCGAAGCCCAGCAGTTACTGGCTTCGCAGCATGTAGACCTGATATTCGTCGACATCAACATGCCCGACCTGAGCGGCGTGGAGTTCGTCCGCTCGCTGGTCGACAGGCCGATGGTGATTTTCACGACGGCCTACTCGGAATACGCTGTCGAAGGGTTCAAGCTCGACGCCGTGGATTACCTGCTCAAACCCTTCAGCTTTGCCGACTTCAGCCGCTCGGCGGGGAAAGCCAATTCGCTCTACGAACTGCGCCACAACCAGCGTGCTGGGGAACCCGAGGCCACTCCCGAAGCACTGCCAAAAGACAAGGAATACATCTCCGTGAAAGCGGATTACAAGGTTTCGCTGATCAAGATCAGCAACATCGTGTACCTGGAAAGCGAAGGGGAGTACGTGCGGATGCACCTCGACGACGGCACGACGATCACCACGCTTTTCCGGCTCAAGAACATGGAGGCGGCACTCCCGTCGGACATGTTCATGCGCGTGCACCGTTCCTATATCGTCAACCTGCGTTGCATCAAAGGCTATGTCCGCGGCCGCGTATTCCTCAGCGATACGGAATACGTCCCCATCGGCGAAAACTACAAGGAGAGTTTCCAGCACTACATCGAATCGAATTTCAAGAATTTATAGGGCCGAGAAATCGGGGATCCCCGACAACTGGACGTATTTGCCGTCGCGGTACTCGCAGCAGTAGTGCCGCAGGCCGTTGGTCAGGATCACGAACCGCGCCCCCAGCACCGAATTGTAGCGCACAGCCTGCGCCAGGGTTCGCTCGCCGATCCGGATTTCCGGCGCTTTGCATTCGGCCAGCACCAGCGGCTCGGCACGGTCGCCGACCACCACCACGTCGGCCCGCTGCGGCTGTCCGTTGACCGGCACGGCATATTCCTGCACGACGCGCTTGGGCAGCACCCCGCAGTGCGAAACGAGGTAAGCGATCAGGTGGCGCCGCACCCACTCTTCGGGGGTCAGCACGAGATAAATACCCCGCAGGTCATCCCACACCTCGACCTGTCCCTCGCGGCGGCGGGCACGCAGCCGGATGGCAGGAAAATTGAGTTTGGGGAGCGCAGACATCTTAGTTCCGGAAAATTTACTATCTTTACGTGCACAAATATACGAACATTTTCGATACGCCGGGCCGCACGGGGCACTCGTTTGGCCGGGCGTAAGGGAATGGTCACAAAAAAACAACCTTATGAGGAGTATTCTTTCGATCATAGCACTTTTTTCGTGCTGCACGCTGGCGGCACAGGAGTATATTCCGACCTACGGCCGCGAACCGATGCGCGGTGAACTGCTCGTCTACCCAAGCGCCCGGGAGGCTGCGGAGGCCGACGGCAGCGACAACAAATATTTCAAGCGCCTGAACGAATGGACGCAAAAGGGGAACAGTTTCACGACGGACTTCACCGTACCGTTCGCCTGGGCCAACCGGCAGGTATTGTTCCGGCTCGGGTGGGCATCGGCCGACTATGAGATCCGCGTAAACGGCGAGGCGGTAGCCTACAACAGCGACTGCAACGCCCCGGCTGAATTCAACCTCACGCGCCATGCCAAAGAGGGGCGTAACACGCTGGAGGTCATTCTCAGTTCCCCGTCGAAGGTCGAACGGCTCGAAAGCTGGAAAAACGACGCGTCACCGGCCATCGGAGCGACATGGGTCATGAGCCAGCCCACATTGCGCGTACGCGACATACTCACCAAGACATGGCGCAGCACCGAAGAGGGAGACAACGTCATGGCCGAAGTCGGACTCGTCGTCAAGAGCGAAGCCCTCAACCCGCGCACGTCGCGCGTTCACTACGAATTGCTGTCCCCAGCCGGTAAGACCTCGGCAACGGGCTACAAGGACATCAAACTCAACATGCGCGGCGAGGACACCCTGCGGTTCCTGGCACGTATTCCGGACAGCCTGCTTTGGAACCCGGAAAAGACCACACGCTTCACCTTGCGGGTCAAAACCCAGCACGAAGGCCGCTACATGGAATATATCGAAGTCCCGCTGGGGTTCCGCACCGTAGAGGTGCAAAACGGACAGCTGGCGGTGAACGGCACACCCGTCACGCTCCGCACGCGCGAGATTCCCGCCCAGGCCTCGGCAGACGAGATCGCGGCATTGCGCGGACAAGGGTACAACACGCTTAAACTCCTCCCGGGGTCGGTGTCCCCAACGCTGTATGACACCTGCGACACGCTGGGAATGTACGTGATCGTACAGGCGCCGATCGACACCCGCAGCAGCGGTGAATCGAGGCGGATCGGCGGCAATCCGTCGAACGCCCCGGAATGGCTGGGAGCATATGTCGAACGTACGGCGGACAGCTACCATGCCTCGAAACGGCATCCGTCGGTAATCGCTTTTTCGCTGGCCACGCAATCGGCCAACGGCATCAACCTCTACGAAAGTTACCTGAACATGAAGAAGTCCGGCGACCCGCGGCCGTTCATCTATCCCGATGCCGCCGGAGAGTGGAACAGCGACAAACTGGAGATGCAATAAACCCGAAGTGGCTCTGCGATAACGCGAAAAGCTTTTATTGCAAAAAAATCCCGATTTTTTTGCAGGATTTTTTTGCAATAAAAAAAATTATCACTAATTTTGCACTCGCAATCGGATAACGATTGATGCCTCTTTAGCTCAGTTGGTAGAGCACGACACTCTTAATGTTGGGGTCCAGGGTTCGAGCCCCTGAGGGGGTACTGAAAGGGAAAACGAAAGTTTTTCCCTTTTTGCTTTGTATCAGTGAGTTAGCACACCCCGCCACAGTCCCACCAGAGGCGCATCCACTGAATTCTGTCTATGTTTGTCTATCGGTTGTCTAACTAAATTAGACAGAAAATCCAAACCTATTTGAAACCAAACCCTCGAAACTTAGACATAGGTTTCGGATATTTTAGCCGCTCTTCTCGAAATCTTTGCAATAGTTGAGCATATAGTTCGGAATTAACTTGACACTTCCAAATAGTGAGCTTATGTTTGCACTCGTAAACGGCTCATTGAAAGGATTTTGCGCAATGTCCAACTTTGTCTAAACATTGTCTATGTTTGTCAAAAAGTTGTCCATGTATAAATTCTGCGAGCCGTTTTATAGCGCGTAATTTTGCAACATGAATGTTAACTATAAAAACGATTGGAAGCTATGAGAACAGAAATGCTAAAAATTAAGATGATTGCTCACAAGGGCAAGCCTAACAAGGCGGGACGAGTACCTATCTTGATGCAACTTACCATTGGTAGTCAAACCTGCCACATAAGCACAAAACAGAATATTTTACCAGAGAGGTGGGGCGATGGCAAGCCAATTGGATTTACTCGCGAAGAACGCATTATATCCGCAACACTCGATGAACTTCATAGCAAGGCTTACAATAAGTTCTTACAGCTGCAAGCGCAAGATATCAATGTAACACCAGACCGATTGAAGATGGCTTTGTTAGGTAAGGATCAGACCAAGCCAAAAGGCTATATCGAGATATTTGACCTCTGGTTAGATGACTACTCAAAGATGGTGGGTATTACCACCTCAAAGCGTACGCTTGACAAATATATCCTTGTGCGTAACCGCCTGCAGGAGTTTATTGTGGCACAATATAGTAAGAAAGATATTGCGCTGGATGATGTTACTCCGAAGTTCCTTAGCAACTTTGATTCATACCTGCGTGTCGAGTTTAACATGGCAAACAACCACGCGATGAAGATGCGCCAGAAGCTGCGCACGATATATAAGATGGCAATCGATAACGGGTGGGTAAGTAAAAACCCATTTTCAACTGTTAAGATTCATTTTGAGCCTGTGGAGCGCGAGGTGCTGACCAAGACAGAGTTGGCAACCTTGATGCAGACCGATATGGAGATTGAACGCTTGGAACGCATGCGCGATATATTCGTCTTCGCCTGCTTTACGGGTCTTGCTCACTGCGATGTTGCAAACCTTACAGCCGAGAATATCGTTGCCGATGACAATGGTCAATTGTGGATCAAAACACACAGACAGAAAACGGCAGAACCCGTAGATGTGCCCTTGTTAGAGATTCCACAGCTTATCCTCAATAAATACAAAGGTACAAAAGGACTTCGCGGCAAGTTGCTACCTATTCTCACAAACTCTTGTTGTAATTTGTACTTAAAGGAGGTTGCTACCCGATGCGGTATAAATAAGACCTTAACCTTCCACACGGCTCGCCACACTTTCGCTACAACCGTAACCTTATCAAATGGAGTACCTATTGAATCGGTTAGCAAAATGCTCGGTCACAGAAACATTCGCACCACTCAAATCTATGCAAAGGTTATCAAGGATAAGGTGGCTGAGGATATGAACAGACTCGCGACTCGCATTTGTGGCGATTATTCGTTCCAGGCGAGTAGCACCATTCATACACCCCAATCGCAATACTCCGCCTAAAAAACGCCAACACTTGCGAAAGCCGCTCCTTTCGGGCGGCTATTTTTGTATTCTCTGCGTACTCGATACAAATCCTACATCAATTTCCACCCTTTGTCGGTGGCAATTGCCTTCTGCTCGGATGTGAGTTTGGAGAGGTTTGTGTTGCCAATCTTGCAGGTCAAATTTTGCGCATTCTCGCATAGGGCGTTAAGCAGCGACAGCAGACTATCCACCGAGAGCTTCGGACAGCCGTTCATTGCCACATCGACATTTATCGTTCCCGTAAAACGCACCTCAATAAGTGATTTGCAGGTGGTAAAGGTCGTATCTATCTGACTCGTTACATTGGAGAAGTCGAGCGTTGAGTATATGGCGGTGAGCGATGTGCAGCCATGGAACATCTCCGAAGCAGAGGTTATGTTGCTGGTGTCGAGTCCATCAATCTCGGTCAGTGCGGAGCAGCCATAGAACGCCCACATCATATTTGTGACATTGGCGGTTTCGAGTCGCGGGACACGCGAAAGGGCTGTACATTTGTAGCACATCTGGTACATCGAGTCGAACGATCGGAAGTCGAGCTTGTCGGGCAGGCTTGTCATCGTGTCGTTCCCTTTGAATAGCTGGTAGCCATTGCGGACATGCTGTATGCCTACGGGCAACTGATAGACACGCGAAGAGAGTTGGGCGAAGGTCATCGAGTAGTCGGCACTGCCGCCTTGGTCAATGATTGCATCAACGAGGTAGTCGCGCACCACGCCCAGACGATTGATTATATTTGCGAAATCTCCCATTATCCAATTATCTCGATTAGAGCATCCATCAATTCGTGGATGCCAAGTGATTCTCTGAGCCTATCGACCATCGCCTCGTAGGTTATCGAGTAGGCTCCTCCGCTTCGGTCAACCTCGAAGCAGTCTGTCGAGGTTAGTGTTGTGGTTGGCGTAAGTTCCGAGATAGTTACGCCCGTTGTAGTATCTGCCATAGGTTATATAATTGAGAATGGTAATGAAAAACATGTCATCGAGTGGTGGCTTACGATCCACCAGCACTTACCAGAATAGATGCTCGGTACGGCTATAAATTGTATTAAGCCACCGAAACACTCTATTCGCTGGATTGGATTATATGTAAGAGCCGCTTCGCTATATCCGAGAGAACAGAGAATGCCCGACTCCTCATCATCAGTAGCGATGATTACATTCGATGCGGAGCGTGTTCGCACTGGGCAGTCGTAGATATTGATAACGCTGCCAATGTAGTCTGCCGATGTCGGCAAGTTTATCCATATGGTGTATGAGCCAAACAATACCTGCTCGGTTATAAGGTTGAAGTTCTTATTAACGGTATGGGCATTGGTTGTTCTATCATAGTCCGTTCCCTCCTCGGATAGGCGTTTGAACGGCACTCTCGTGTAGCCACTGAATACGCCCGTTCCCATCTCGACATGCCCATCCTCGTAGATGCGTGTAGTGGCTTGGGCGGCATTCTCGATGCCATCTGTGCCCGCAAAGAACATCAGTTTGCCATGCTTGGAGTCTGTTGCACCCGCCAGAGCGCAGCCAGCCATACCTGCCACCACCTTCTCGTTGCCCTCATCCTTGACACCTACAAATCCAGATAGTACCACTCCCGACTGCCCATCAACCTCGGTTGTGGAGTGCTGGAAGTTCTCCCGCAGGTACTCCAAGTCGGTCGATGTGGCGGCTACATCGTGGAGTGCTTTCACAATCGTTGCACGAGCTTCGTAATATGCCGCAATATAGGCGAAGTCGTCCTCGATGTCGATGTATTCGGGCGTGGTAGCCGTATAGCGTTCCAGTGCCGATACAGCCAAAATATAGGCATTTACATAGGCATCCCATATGTCGTTCTTCTTATTTACTCTTCGCACCTTACCACCAGCCGAGCGGAGGACTCCGTTCGCCACTCGCAGATACTCTGCCACGAGGTATCGCTCGGCATCCGAGAGCAGCTCCTCGTACTCGGCTTTGATGTCGTAGAGGCGTTCTCGGAGGTAGGTTTTCTCTATGGGCGATATAACCTTATCGGAGTTCATCTGCGCCAGACTCTCTTTTGCGCTCTCCACATCGGCTACGATTGTATCGAGGTCTGTTCCCTCTTCGGGATTGGTGGGATTGATGCGCCCGAAGCGGAGTACACCATCTTTGAAGGATATGCCACATCCCGTTGAACGGTTGTAGAGCTGTACATCGCCCGACACCGAGTCAAACCACGAGTCGCCCAGAGCATCGGAGATGTAGCCTTGCAGATAGATATTTTTCAGATATGCCGAGTAGCCACTCATATTGAGCCCATGCGCTGCGAGGTTACTCAAATCTCCAAACTGCGCAGCGATATTTTTGAGCCTGATGCACCAGTCGTTCATACCCACGAGGTAGCGTTCATAGGTGCGTGTTGTGTAGCGCGAGGTTTGGCGCGAGGTGTCGGTGGTGTTACCAAACGCCACGATGTTCATCGCTTCGGTTGGGTGGTACGGGAAACCCTCGCGCAGCTCGTAACGCCACTCTCCGTAGGTCGTGGTGTTAAGGCACTCGACAAGACGGAAGTAGCAGGTAGTAAATCCAGCGAAGGTGCGCCCTCCGAAGGAATCGTCCGAGTCGATAGTCGTCTCGGTGTAGTTGCCCACCTCCGAGTTTTTAAAGATGCCCATGCAGAGGTCGTTCTCTCGGAGGGAACTAATCTCTCCTGACTCCAACTTGATAACCAAGCGGCAGTTCTCCCTATCGACCAGCTCAACGATGCCAGCACCCGCTGCCGACCACTGATCGCCAACACTCGTCTCGACACGATTGTAGCGGAACTCTGGCACTTCCAGAAACTCCTCCAAGCGTAGGTTGCGCATATAGGCGTTGCCCTCGACCGAGAAGTCGCCCGACACAACACCTCCCGTTTTGTCGAACTTCTTGTCGAGCGAGGACTGCAAGCCCTGCACCTCGGATATAGGGTGCGTGTGAGCCTTGGGTGCAACGCGCTCTTGTAGCTCCTTGCCCTTTATCTTCATGGATGCCTCGGCAGAGGGGACATCGACAATAAACTCGAACTCATCGAACTTGTCAAGTTGCCCTGCGGCTGATGCTAACTCTTTGATGCGTATCTCTGACATAGATTATCCTCCCAAGATTGATGTTTTGAAGTTCTCCTTGCCGAGAACATAGACAAGGTCACGACCCTTGGCGACAAGCTGTCCGCCAAGGGTTAGTTTTATGCTTTGACTACCACCCGCTGGCAGCATCGCTTGCAATTTCGATAGCGGAGCGATAACCTCTGGATCGGCTATGGCGTTGGGGTTGTCGCCCACGAGGGCGAGTGTCTTTCCGTATGCCAGACCACCCGTTGCGAGTGCTGGAACGCTCTCCTGAGCCTGCTTGTTTATCAGAGCTGTCATAACCGCTGCTGCCGCCACCATTGCAGCACCTATGGCAATAGCCGCCCAAGGGTTAGCCAGCACCGATTTGAGAGCCGACTTAAAGGCGATGATCATAATACCAAACTCGATGAGCTGCGCACCGATATTTTTGAGAAAGTTGGCAAACTGCGTGAGGATAGCCTTCATAAGTCCTCCGAAGCCGAGGTCGCCCGCGATGACCTGTCCCAGCGCATCGGCTGCCGCAACGATGGAGTCTGCAAGAAACTGCGACACCTGCTGGTCGAAGCGTTGCATCGTTGCGGCTACGGTCTGCGACACATGTTCAAGGGCAGCAGTAAAGTTCCAACCCTTGTTCGTGAGGGCGGTGGTATAGTTCTCGACCATATCCACCGTTGCCGAGAGGTTTTTGGCGAGGTAGGTGCTGGTATTGTCTGCCCAGCCGAAGAGTCCCTCACGCACCGAGGAGAATATCTCGCCCATCTGCTGGGAGTACTCCGACACTGCGAGTTTGATGCCATCCATTTTGAGCTTGGGTGCGGGGAACTCAATCTCAAAGTCGGTGGCGAGGATCGGCTCTAACTTCTCGATAGGTTTGAGGTCTTCTGGCTTAATGTTCTGCAGGCGCGAAAGCTCTCCACGCAGTCGCTCTATCTCGACATTGGTGGCAGCAATCTCCTCGACCGTTTTGGCGTTGCCGAGCGACTCCTCCAAGGTGCGTATCTGCGCTTGGAGCTGACCTATCATGCCGTTTGCTTGTTGCGCCTGCGTGGAGGTAACACCGAGGGTTTGATTGTAGGATGCTTGCACAGCAGCGGCATCTTCGGCTGCACGCTTACGCTGTTTGAGAATGTCATTCAGTGCCACCCACTCCTCACGCTGAACATTCAGCGCATCGGCTTGTGCTTGTGTAAAGCCTTTGCCGTTCTGGACTCGCTCAAAGGCTGCCTTGTCGTCTGCCCATGTCTGATAGACAATATTTATTCGTTTCTGAATATCCTCATCGCTATAAATAGGGCGTGAGAATTCGTTGTAGGTACGGTCGTAGTTCTCTCGCTTGCGATCCTCGAAGTCTTGTCGTTGCTGCTCGTACTGTTGTCGCTGGAACTCTGCCTGACGCTGTCGTGTACTAACAAAGGCAGCAGCAAGAGCCGCCAGAGCTGTGATAACGAGTCCTATCGGTCCAGTCATCGCAGTGAAGGCGGCTTTAATCATTGGTAACATAGCGAGGAGCTTTCCACCTACGGTTAGCACTGGTCCGATTGCCGCAGCAAGTGATGCGAAGACAACGATAATCTTCTGCGTTGTCGGGCTCAAGTTCTGAAACCAAGTCGCAAGGTTGGATATCCAGCCGACAATCTTTTGCAGGGTGGGCATTAGTATCATACCCAGCTTCTCGGCAAGGTCGCCCAGCTGGTTTTTGAGCTGTCGCATACTACCCGTTCCCGACTGCGCGGCAGCCTCGGCATAGCCCTGGTAGTTTTCGAGGATATACTTAACCGCCTCGCCACTCTTGAGCTGCTCAGCAGTGAGGTTTTTCAGCGCAGGGATGCTCTCGCCCAACTCGCCCGTAAGTCCTCCGTATGTCTTGGCAAGATTCTTCACAGCCGACTCGAGCGTCATGCCCGTAGCGGTGGAGAGCTGTGCCGAGGCTTCGATGACATCGTTAATCTGCCTTTCGGTCATGCCGAGCGAGGCGAGGTATGCCTGCTGTGCGATAACCTCCTCATCTCCAAAGGTGGAGCGCGACTGCAACTCTGCCGCCTGCGCCATCAGCCTGCGTTGGATATCCTCGCGCCCTTTAAGCGCGGTGAGCAGACGCGTCTCGGCTTGCACCTGCGTATCTGCCGCCATAACAGATGCAGTGCCGAGAGCCACGAGGGGCAGCGTGAGCGTCTTGGAGAGTGTTTTGCCTACGGAGGTCATCTTCTTTTGAAGTCCCTCCAATGACTTCTCCACCTGCTGGGTGCGCTGCTGGAACTCGTAACTGTCAGCTCCAATCTTTATGAGTAGGTCGGCAATGCGTCTGGACATAGTAAGGTGGGGTTAGGGAACTGTTTGTAATTTGTTTGCGAAATTATTTTATAGGCTGTTTTGTGGCTATTTCATATTCTGTTTTGAGGCGCATAGCGGGGACTATGTAACGAAAAACAGAATATGAAAGAGTCGTAAACAACATAAAAGAATGATGTTGAATAAATTATAAACAGTTCCTATGGACGATAGCGTTGGTAGAGATTCCAACCGCGCAGCACATCATCGACATTGGCGATGCACCCATTCTCCACACGCGACATTGCCGAGACAATGAGCACCATCTCGTCCTTGTTGGTGATGTCGATCTCCTCGTCAGCCGAGCGAAAGCAGATAGATGCTACCTGCTGAATGTAGCCCTCGGTGTTGTTCTCAATGGGCGGTGCGTAGCGCGAGATAATCTTGCGGATGGTCTTCAACCCTCGCGCCTTGTAGTAGTGCTCCAGGAGCACGAACATCGCTCGGTAGCCATAGTCGATAGATTGAAATTGTTTGAATGCCGAGTCCTGGGACGGTTGCACCTCGCCCAGGTACTTGGTCTTGCTGATGCGGATATTGCCTGGGTTATTGTTACGCAATCCGCGCGGTAGTCGTTTCTCTTTGTTGTTACACATAGTTTTAAGGTTTTGAGTGTTTTCGTTTGCGGAGGTTGTCCATCTCGGCTCGTTTGATAAGCACAGGACACTGCTCTGGTGGTGTAGGACACTTGTACGCCTGGCGTATGATGATGCGGTCGCATTCGAGCTGAACATCCTTCTCCTCGATGATAATTTCGAGCTTGTCGACCTTCTCTTCGAGCTTCTCGACACGCCCATCGAGGCGCGTGATCTGCTCGGACTGAATGGCGATAACCTTGTCGGTGTTCTCCAGCTCTGCGCCATCAGCCTCGGCAGTCTCCTTGCGCTTCTTGGATTTGAAGAATATGAGCGTACCCAGCAATCCGCTGGCAAGCACGAAGTTTAAGATGATAGAAAGTGTTTCCATAGGCGTTAGTTTTGAGGGATATATTTGTAGATTGCCGTTTCTCGCACGATGTAGAGTTCTCCGTAGATGAAGAACATCCCCATAATAATCTCGTCAGTACCCTCGATGTTGTAGATGCTTTTGAGTTCCTGCTTGCGGATATCGAAGATAAAGGGCGAGTCGTAACAGATAGCCACCACCGAGAGCGTATGGTCGCAGTGGTATGTGTGACGACCTATACGGCAGATCAACTCGTAGTCTGTTATCGAGGTGCGCTTATAGAGCCAGCACATATCATCGGCATTGGAGATGATAAAGTCATCGGAGATTGATATGATGTTGTGGTGTTTCTCAAAGTGTTTAGCAATAGCAAAGGCGTGGAAGCGAGAGTCGCTAAAACCGACACCCCGCGTAGTGTTTACCACAATACAATTACCAGACAGAAACATTCCATTGCTTAATGGCGTGCCATAGAATGAGGAGTATCCCGCAGATCTTCGATACGAGGAGTCATCGCGCTGTACGGGAGCTTCGGGACGTGCAAGGTGGGCAAAATAGTTCGTGATTGTTCCATCCTCGCGGTTGCGCGTAACACCCCACATAAGCAACACAAAGTAGCCATCGTGGTAGGTAGCCCAGCCATAGTAATACTCAGCATCGTAGTTGGAAAAGACTTGCTTAACCGCACCTCGGTGGTCGCAATAGTAGAAGATGCCTTGCTCGAAACGTACGAAGCCATTCTCAGCAGCGAAGATCTCGAAGTCGTAGTCCGAGCGATAGATCTCGCGGAGTGTGCGCGACACGCTGTCGAAGAGCAAGATGCGTCCAGCACGATCGTGTATAAGTAGGAAGTTTAGACAACGCACGATACGCCGTATCTCGAAGTCAAACGACACCACCCGTACACAATCATCTCCCTCGGCAGGCTGCTCGGTAGCGATAAAGCGCGGCATCTCCGTAAGTTCGCAGTTGTAGGTGTCATCGAGAGCCTTCAGCTCGATGGAGTTTACGGAGTAGGCAGCGTGGAGATACTTCTCGTCTTTGAGAACGGTGTTCATATCGAGGTGTGCCGAAGTGAAGATGTCGCCCGTCAGCCGCTTGCTCGGCAGTTGCTTGTAGCGCAAGGCACTCTGCACGATATGCCCGACCAGCGTATCGTAGTTGTTCGCACCTTTGGTATGCCAGAGACGTGTCGGGTTACCCTCGGCATCGAGGTAATAGAGAGCATACAGCAGATGGTCGTTGGGAATAGCGGGGATATCGCTAACTGGCAATGCGATTGACATCTCGACATTGTTGGCGGGGTTAACGAGCGACTCGTACTTGAGTCCCTTGTCGTAGTTATCGCCAGCATCTATGGTCATCGTCATCTGCGAGAAGGTGGCGTTCTCTTGGTAGCCAGACGAGTAATTGCCACGATTACTTTCGTAGTAGGATATCTTGCCCTTCAAGGTCTGGCGGATGAAGAACTGCAACACACCATCGGCAGGGATGCCATTTATCTCCACCTTGATGCTTTCGGGCGATCCCGTCTTGACCTCCGACACGAGGGCGGTCTCTGCCTGCGACCAGTTGCCAGAATCAGTGAGGTAGTAGGTTGTGCCTGCCGCCACGATGCGTATGCCATAGTGTACATTTACTGCGTAGTTATCAGAGGCAGGACTATACACGCCCGATGCCCACTCACGATGATATGTTTGCAACGAGAAATCCCACTCGATTGGAAAGTTACACTGCGCGACTTCCACGCCCTTGGTGTAGATGGTAGTGTTTTTATACTCATCCTTGCCACACAAGCAGAGCGAGCTGCCCTCCTCAAAGTCGAGCAGGGCGTTGGGGTCGTCCCACGATGCGGCATTGAAGAAGCCGAGGTGCGTAGCCAAATTCTCGATACTCTTGTTCTTGACATCGACCGTAACGGAGCGCAAGGCGGGAACTATGTCGAGTGTGGCATCGCCCATTACATACACACCACTTGCCCACATATCATCGACAACATCGCGCCCAGAGGAGGTGACGACATTTACGCCCTCCTCAGCGATAAGGTGCGTACCCTCGTCATCGGTCGCGACCTCTCCTACGGGGAACTCCGAGCCGATATCAAAGAAGGTAACGGGGCGGCTATTCTGGTAGAGCGATATGACTCTACGGATATGGAGTGCACCACTCGACTGAAAGATTTGCCCTGCGAAGGGGAGCAGGCAGAGTTCGAGGATGTCGCGGTAGGTAGGCTCCTCGTAGACATAGTACAAGCGTTCCAGATCGATATAGGTCTGGCGCAGAGGAGAGACACCCTCGTCCATACCCTCGCCATAGAGGTCGAGCCAGTCCGACACCTCCATATCCAGCTCCAAGAGGTCGATGCAACGGGTGGTCAAGTCCCACAACGAGAGCCTACCCGATGTGCCTATCGACATCAGGTCTTTGAAGATGTAGCTTTCGAGGAGGTTGAAGCCATCGACCGCCTTGATGGTAACGGTGTATGGCGGTGCTGTGAAGCTCTCCGAATAGAGGTCGGCAGTGACAAAGCCGCGCCAATATAGTGCGCCAGAGCGATATATCGACACGCGGAACTGGCGAGGGTCGGAAGTGAAGAGCGAGAGGTAGTGGAAATTCTCCTTGCAGAGGATGTTGATGGTGGCTTCGGAAGCCTTGACGGGAGCATAGAACTCATCGCCACGCGCCTCCCAGGTGATAAGCACAGGATCATCGCCCATGAAGGTCATCTCCTCCGATGAGCCAGAATAGCCGCGCTCGGCAATCTCCACACGCCATAGAATAGCGTGGTGCTTGCTACGCATCTCCGCCCAATATTTAAGCCCAAATTCTGCCATTTATCGCTTTGTTTGCGGTAAAGGTAGATTTGGAACGGGCGACAACAGATGACCATAGGTCACCTATAAAAAGGCAAACCGAGACCCAACTGGATCTCGGTCATTACAGAGTGAAGTGTTATTTAGCCGATCACGCGGAAGTCATCTGCTTCGGGGATCACTGCCAGCCCGCCCCAAGTACCATGGAGCTGACCGATGGCATCTATGTCTTCAATCACGCCCTCTTTGCCATCGTAGCGATTGTCCTCGCCTTCGAGGTGAATGATACGGATGTGCTGTCCTACCTTGTAGCGACTCTCGCGCTGTTGCTTTGTCTGGTGCATATCGTTCGTTTTTAAGCGTTAAACCAATCTTCAAATTGCTCGTAGAAGAGCAGCTGTGTGTGTGGGCGCATCATATCGTAGTTGCGAAGGATCGACTCGCGACCTTTGGTATTCCACTCGGCTGGTGTCTTGATTGCAGTGAAGTCCACCGCCTCGACCTTGATATCATCGTACTCTGCGAGGAACTCGCGTGAGGTGCGCGAGAGGTCACGCACCTCGTCTGTTGCCTGCAACCAGCTTGTTGCGTTGGTCGGGAACTTCTCCAAAAACTTCTCTATCTTGCTAAACATAATCTTGCGTTTTAATTGTTAAGTGCTATAAAGTGCCAGCCGTTATCAAAGAAGTAGATGAAATCTACATCGTGCTCTCTGATGCTGAAGAAGTGCTGCAGGCTTTCGTGTGTTTTTGCGGTTGATCCCTCCTCATAGTTACATTTGCCAAGTGTTGCACCCAAATCTATAAGGTTACCCTTCTTCATGAGTTTCCCGATCTGTTCTGCAGTCTTGTAGCGGGTTGTAAGAATCTGCCCTGCATGCTCTGGGTAGCCGTCTCTCCAAAGGTGGATGCTTGTAACGGTCTTGTCGGCATTTACTATGCCTATCTTTGCTCTGGTGCTCATAGCCTAAAAGTTTGTTCCGAGTTTTTTGTTAACTTTGTTAATGAGTCGCTGCTCTGCCTCTGCCATCTTGCCCTCCTCGATGCGGGTGGTATAGCGGGCAACACGCTCCTTTGTCTCTGTATCCATAACCACAATCACTAATCGATAGTAGCGTGCTTGCGCGAAGTGGTAGTCGAGTTTTGCAATGTAAGCCATATCCTTATCGTGTTAACTATTGCTATTCGAGTGCCCAACGCTGCTCTAAAAGGACGCGGTACTGTTTGTTGATCTCTTCCGCACGCTCCATCAATTTAGTATACTCGGTCGAGAGTCGCTTGTACTGCGATGCCAGTTCGTTGGCACGTTTCCGGATGGTTGCGAACTCTGTCTCAAGACGGTCAAGCTGGCGGTCAATTTTTGCGATCCCTTTTGCATTCTTGGTCTTCATAATTCACTCTGTTTTAATCGTTTATCGTAGTGCAAACATAACATCATTGTTTGGAACACGCAAGTTAATTCGCAACAATCTGCAACACATTAAGCACTTTATTTTCAATGTGTTAGAATAGTCGCTGTGTATTGTCGTAGTCATCCATCTTCTGCTCGATTTGCGGGAAGGTACGACCATAGACAAACCCCTCGGAACTCTTGTTTTCCACCTTCGATAGTATCTGTAATTCGCGCCATAAGTGTGGGTGCTTCCTGCGCAGGTCGCAGAATACGGGGATACGGCAGTTCGGGCAAAACCAGCACCCTCCTCGATGGGCGGTCTGGTATATTGGCGATAGCAGACCATACTCTTCGCACTTGCGCCAGGCATCGGCTTCTGTGTAGCCATACTTCTCCAGCAGACTGATTTTGCGGATGTACCCTTTGTCGTGCATTCGGGCAAGTCGCCTCGGCTCATCTATTGCGATGCCGACATATTGCACCACACCTCTGTCGCGGTACTGCTTATAGTAGCGGTGGATAGGTTGGAGCTTCAAGTCGCGGTTTGCGTTACACTTGCCGCCCATTAGCCACCCTCGCTTCATACCCTTGTGTGTCCCGCTCTGAATAATGGTGTGAAAGAGCGTTACATAATCCTTCTCGGAACGCACCACATCTACTCTTACACCCAGCTCGGCAAGGCGAGGTATTGCCACCGAGTATACCCATTCAATGTGCTCTGGTATCTCCCCACTGATATTTCGGGAGTGGTCAAACATCACTTCAGAGAATACCGCTGCATCGAGTGGCTCACCATGTTCGAGGGCAAGCAGGATCGTGGCGATACTATCCTTGCCAAATGAACACGATGCAATATAAGCTGGGTTGTCATAGACCTTTGCCATTTAGTAGTTCGTTACAATCCACTCCTCTTGTCGCCTGCGTGAGGTCTTGGATGCGGTGATTGTGCGCTCGATGCGGTGGATTGTCCAGCCGCAACGCTCTGCGTACTCCTCAATCTTCTTGTGCGGGAACATCGTCAGCATAAATTTCCCCTTGACTTTCGATAGCGTGTCAAGCAAATTGGAAAAATCCTCCTCGTTGAACGCTCCGTTATAGTGTCCGCAGTCCGTTCCGACATAGGGCGGATCAACGAAGTGAAATGCCTCCTCGCAGTCGTAGCGTTTGATGAGGTTTGTGCCGTCCTCACACTCGATGGTCACATAGTTGAGCCTGCCGCACAACTCCTCCGTAAAGGCATCTTTGGCATTGCGGAGCTTCTGGGTGGTCGTCCCAGTGCGGTCGTAGCCGAATGTACCATCGAGCATCGAGGCGAAGCCGAGCTTCGAGCATACCCATACTGCCCACGCACGCTCTATGGGAGTGAAGAACTGCGGGTGAGAGTTGATATGCTTGGCGTGGGCGTGTATCTCGCGGCTGTGGAGCGTGGCATCGATGAGCTCTTTGAGGGCGGGATACTTGCGCTGTGCCACCTGGTAAAAGTTTACAAGCTCGGTGTTGATGTCGTTGATGACCTCACATTTTGCAGGCTCCTTTGCGAACAATACTGCGCAACCACCGCAGAACGCCTCGGTGTAGAGTGCGTGTTCGGGGATCAGCGGGAGGATGTGTTTGAGGAGGGTTTGCTTACCTCCATAGTAGGATATCGGTGTTTTCATAGGTTGGGTTTACTTAAATTTCAAAATCGCGATTATGAGTAGCAACAGAGCCAGGCAGCCTGCGCACCACTTAAGCCATGATGAGCCGCTGCTGTTCGGGGACTCTTCGAGCGAGGATTGCTCATCGCAGCGTGCCGTAGTGTTGATGCGGCTGTGCGAGAGGCTGTCGCTATTGGATTTATTCTCTGTCCCATTTATCAGTTCTGTCTTTACAATGCGCTTCACAGCACCACGCTGGGGTGTCGTAGTCCTTGGAACGACTGCCTCGGCAGGTGCAGGCTCTTCGGGTGCGGTCTGCGGAGGATAGAACTCCACTTCGGTCTGCGTGAGCGTTGTGATGCTCCGCTCCAACTCCGAGCGTATCAGCCGCGTGAGCGTTGAGTCGGCAATTACCAGCTCCGAGTGCTTTTCGGTGTGAGCCTCTTTGAGTGGTGCGCACCCCAGCGTGGCTGTGGCAAGCGTTAGTAAGGTTACTTTTCGATACATTGCATTAGTTGTTTGACGCGCTCGGTGCGCTCTTCGATTGTGAGTTCTCGTGGTGCGGTGTCAGCTTTATCCCAAGGTAGTGGGAACATCTCCAACATAGGCTTGCGGTCTTTCTTGTCGAGTTGTATGGATGTGAGTATCCACACCTCCCAGCGCGTGCGTTCCCACGTCTGCTGCTCTCGTTCAATCTCGCGCCTCGACCAGCCTGCCCACGCATAGTAGAACTCTGCGGGTGTCATCTGCTCGAACTCTGCGGGGCGTATTCCCATCTGCCCAACGGCTATGGCGTACCACTGCTCGTAGGTAGGTTTGCTGCCTACCTCGTTGGGCGCGGAGGGTTTGGGGAGAGGCTACCGAGCTTATCCACCAGCGGAGTAATGCTCTGAACGAAGATCTCGGCAACGGAGAGTATCAACTGTGGGTCGTCATCGAAGATGTCCCACACATCGTCCACCGTATAGCGAAGATTGCTCTTCGCCCTGCGTGCGCCATCGTTCAGTCCCAACACCGCGAGGTCGGCAAAGCCCTCAAACGAGGAGAGTGCTTCGGGAGCAGAGAGCATATCAGAGAAGTCCACATTGTGCTGCTGGGCAAAGCGGCTGACAGCCTTCAATCCGAAGTGTATCGGATGCGGTTTTCCGTTAATCGTAATCTCTGCCATAGGCGTTAGGTTGTTGCGGGCGTGAGGTCGCCACTACCCGAAAGTGAGAAGTTGTAGGTCGAGTTGTCACCAGCAGGCGTAGAGAGCGAGAACGAGGTGATGTATCCCTCGCCAGTGTAGGTCTTTGAGAGACCCGATACGGGCGACTTCAACACAACCTTGACGAGCTTCTTGGAAAGCACCAGCGCGAGGACATCCTCCGAGGAGTGCGAGGAGGCGATTGCGGGGTCGATGACCACCAGACCATCGCCATCTACCGACCACGAAATGTCGCCAGGGAACTTCTCCTTGCCGTTGGTATCCTTGGTACGGATATCCTTGAGTTCGAGGTCTACTTTGAGGTTGTGCGTTGTGGCGTGGAGTGTAGGCTTGTCGTCCAGAAGGATGATGATATCCTCGCCTTGCACAATTTTTCTGTTATCAGTTTCAGCCATAGGTTATAGGGTTATTGGGTTACACAATTCTAAATGTCATCGTAGCACCATGTAGGTCGTAGTCGGGATAGTAGTCCGTAGTCGAGGAGCGATAGGTGCATATTTTTGCGCCCAGCTCTTTGCGCTCCAGGGCAGCAATCACTCTGTGGCGCAGTAGTTCGAGCGAAGCGATGCGCTTGTCGTAGAGCGATACCTCGAAGGTTGTCAGATAGCCAGCAATGCCACTCTTGGTGCGTATGGGTGTCTCTTCGGGCGTGGTATAAGCAGCAAAGGGCGTGGCTGTGCGTTCATCGACAGCTCCCGCCTGGATGCGGTCGCCCAACTCTGGAAGTGCTGCCTCCAGGATGGCGAGTATCTCAACTTTGAAATCGGTCATTTGTAAAATAAATTCACTTTTTTAGTGAAGATTAGATTTTTTGTATTATCTTTGCAGTAGCAAATCGTAAATGAGGATGATTGTAAAGTTCGATAAGAAGTACCTCGAAGAGCTGTATAGTGATGGCAAGTGCAGTGACAAGCATCACCGTTATCAGCCGCAGGTTGTTCGCAAGTATGTTACACGAGTGGTAACACTCAAGGCTGCGCCCAACATCGAGACTCTCTATGGCTTGCATTCACTCAACTATGAAGTGCTTGTAGGCGACAAACAAGGCATCTCCTCAATACGAATTGACAAACAATACCGTTTGGAGTTTGTCGTTAATGAAGAGGGCGAGGAGCCAACCATTACGATTTGTACACTAATTGATATTACAAACCATTATAAATAAAGAACATTATGGACTATCCATTCATTCCGATTCATCCTGGCGAAATCCTCAAAGAGGAGTTAGAGACTCGCGGAATATCTCAAAAACAACTTTCTGAGTTGATGGGTATTCCTTACACAATGCTCAACGAGATTCTCAACTGCAAGAGAGTTCTCTCTACCGAGGTAGCATTGTTGTTCGAGGCTGCACTTGGTATCAATGCCGATATGCTCTGCAATATGCAGTCGCAGTACAATATGCAGTCTGCTCGTCAGAATACCACTCTTTCGGATCGCTTCAAGGCTATTCGCAGGGTGTGCGCTGCTGCGTCTCTGCTCTAATGCGTGTCATTGTGCTGACTTAAAATTCTTATTTACAAACTTTTCTACTGCCGCAGCCAGCTCGCTGCCAAACGATGCCACCACGCGCTCCGAGTTCTCGGTGTACGCCTGCTCCAGGTAGGGCGTAGGACGAATGCCCTTGACGCTCTTAACAAAGATCTTCTCGCCCGAAGCATTCTCGAAGACGAGAGTCTTGCCCTTCTTGCGTGGTACACGCGGGTTGGCTGTTCCTTCGTGGATAAACTTGCCGTAGTATTGGTTGATCGCACCCTTCTTCTTGGTCTTCTCGAATACGGGCTTTACCGCTATCGACACCTCCGACTTGGGAGCACTGCGGTCGCGGAAGCGCACGATGCGCAGCTGGCGTTTGAGCCTACCTGACCTTACGGGTACTTTGCTCTTTGCGCCCTGCAACATCGGCTTTGCCGAGGAGCGAAGTGCCGCCAGGAGCATACGCTTCTGCATATTGTTGGGCAGCTGGTCAAGCAGTTCCTTCGCCTCCTGGTAGCCTTTAACTTCAATCTTCAGCGTCGGTCTTGGTAGTTTTTAGGTGCAATCTCCACCTGCGTCCCTCCTCGTGTACGGAGGTTATCTTGCGGAGCGACTCCCCATCATTGACGACCATTCCCGCCAGCAAGCCTGCACGATAGCGGATGGTATATACCACCTCGTTCTCGTGGACGATGCGACCCGCATAGAGATTCTCCCTGCCGCCCGCCTCGGTGCGCTGGGCGTAGCATATAGCCACCCTCTGCAACTCCTTCGTGCGGTCGTTGTATGCATCGCGTACCTCGCGGTACTCGTGTATTTCTATGCGGTGGTTAAACATCGTTTTCGTTGCTATAAGGGTGGACACGCCAAGGTTGGAGGAGCTTCTCAGCTGTGAGTGGCAGCTGCGCCACCGAGCGACCAACAACTACATCGGCTTCGTTGTCAAAAAGAGTCCCCAGAATCAGAAGAATCGCTGCTCGAATGGACGCAGGGAGGTTTTCCTCAGAGTAACCCTCTGTGAGCTTCCGATTGGTATAATCCTCGGCAATAGCGAAAGCCATCTCCAGATACTGCTCGATAAGCGCATCGAGCGAGGTATCATCTCCAATTCGGAGGTGCGCCTTTGCGAGTTCTAATGAAATGGGGACTGACATAGTTTGCGATTTAATTTGCGGTTACTACTAATTGGCAGCGTGTACGAGCTTCTTGACGGGGTTTGTGCCTGCATCCAGGAGCATACCGTCCACGCGGGCGAAGCCCAACAGACCGATGGCGAGGTACTCTGCCAGGAGCTCGTTGAGACGCTTCACGCGGAAGGACTTGACCATACGGATCTTGTACTTCTTCAGATCGCCAAACAACACCGAGGCGTTGCCTGCGCCAATGTCAGCCATGTCATCATTGACGATGTACGGCTTACCGAAGAGCGTTGCGGGCAGACCATCGCGCGTACCCTCCTGCCAGATGAAGCGACCAGTGAGGTCTTTGACACGCATCAGCTCGTAGAGCGTGTTGCGGTTGAACATGAACTTACCGTTGCGGGCGTATGCCGCATCCACCGACTTCATCAAATCGATGATGTTGTCAAGAGTGATGGCATTCGCAGCAGCCTTATCTGCACACGCAGTGGCGCAGGTGACGATGCCCTTGGGCTGTCCCGTTCCCGTACCGAGCGTGAGGTGCTCGTTGATACCTCTGCCGAAGGACTCGCTCATAAGGTTGGTCAGCACCGCATCGAGGTTGAAGGCAGAGTCCTGCATCAATTCCTCCGAGATAGGGATGGTCGGGGTACGATAGGTGTGAGCCTTGAGCGTTACCGAGCCGAAGGTCGGAGTTCTGCGCGTGTTCTGCGTGTACTCGGCTACGATGACAGCCTTGGCATCGGTGTCGTTGATAGTCGGAAGCGTGAGGTCGCCACCGCGTGAGGTGTGGAACAGCTCGCCCGCCTCGAACATACCTCCGTAGGTCTTCAACGCCACCTCGATGCTCGAAGCCAGCTCGGTAGGGATAAGCACACCTGCCGACAAGCCTGCAAGTTTGTCGCGCTGGGCGATGATGGCGCGACTCTCTGCGGAGATGCCATTTGCGCCATTGAGGATGTAGTCGTTGAATGCCGAGCGATACTCCGCCTGCTCACGCTCCTCGTTTTTACTGTTATCGGGGCGCACTTGCTGGTAGCGTTCCTCTGCCTGCTTACGCTGAATGTCCACGAAACGCTCCTCCGCCTCGACCGCCTCGTCAGCCTGGTCGTAGTCGGCAAGCATCTTGTCCCATCGTTGCTGCTCTTCGGCAGTAAACTCTCTGCCGTCACACTCCTGACGCATCTGCTCCAGAGCCTTGTAAGCAGAGGCGCGTTTCTCCTTTAATGCTTTAAGTTTTCCCATAGGTTATTGGTTTTTAAGTTTGAGTTGTTGGGTTAGTCTTGCTCGTGATGCTGGATGAACTTTTGCAGCACCCTCACGAGCCACTTGGCTGTCGGCAGTATCACTCTGCGGTGTATCCACTGCCACGCCCTGCGTGGTGTCTGGATGATTTTCTTCATTGCTATGTTGGTTTAGGAATTGCCGCTTGCGCTCTTCGAGGTGGCGAAGACCTGCTTCGGTGTCGTTGTAGGCGGGATAGACCACCAGCGACACATCGTAGAGTTTGTCAATCTTGCGGATGGTGCGCTCATCGTACTCCAGCTTATTCTGCTTGTCAGCATATCGCCACTCGTCCTCCTCGACAGTGAACTTGAAGGAGCACTTCGAGATGTCGCCCCTGCGTACCAGCTCCACCATGTCGTTGCCGAGCGAGGTTGCGGGAGCCTCGAACTCGAAGCGAAGTCCCTCCTCATCGGTCGAGAGCGTGAGTGTCCCGCTGGTGGTGCGGGCGAGGATAGAGTCGATGTTGTGGTTGAAGCACATAATCACATCCGTAACATCGCACTCGGAGAAGGCATCGCGGTCGATCTTCTCACGAAACCAGCCCATGATAGGCTCGCTCCAACGCTCGAACTTGGCGGCATAGCCGACAATCGTTCTGCTCTCGGAGGCTTGACGGCTCTCGACTTTGAGGTCGCTGATGTTGCAGCGTACCTCTATCTGGTTACTCTTTTTCGTCTTTGTCATCTTCATCTTGGGTGTTAGGTATTGGTGTTGTGGCGGACGGGGTGAAAGCCACCTTGACGGACTGCATATTTGCCTGCACGAAATACTCATCGCCACCCTCGTAGGCGTTCATATCCTCCAGGGCGCGTATCTCGTTGGCTGACATCGAGCCTATCAAGTTCATATTTTTGTAGTATTCCGAGCGAGTCTTGGCATCGCCACGCAGCAGACCATTGAGCGAGAAGAGGAAGTAGAACTCCTCGAACTCATCCTCGCGGAGCAGCTTACGATTGAACTCCTCCTCCAGGCGCACGATGTAGGGCATAAGGCAGTACTGCACGAACTCCATGCCCTGGTGCTCGATGTTATTGTTCGTGGCGCGTTCCAGGTCTGCGATCATATGCGGAGGCACTCCGTAGATGGTGGCGATCTCCGTCTTCTGGAACTTGCGCGTAGCGATGAACTGCGCGTCTTCGGGTGGTATAGATATGCGTTCATAGGTCATGCCGCCCTCCAACAGCAGAGGCGTGTGGGCGTTGTGCAGACCCGTAGATTGAGCGATGAGATCACGCTTTAAGCGTTGGTAGGCTTCGGGTTTTAGTGTTGATGGGTATTTGAACACTCCCGACATATTGCCACCCTGGTTGAAGAAGCGTTCTCCGTACTCTTGTGCTGCGAGGGTTAGAGATAGATTCTCGCGGTGTACGGCAATAGGACTCTTGCCCTTGTATCCGTTGGTGGTTAGGGAGCGCAGGTGTATCACATCATCCACCGAGAGCATCTCGCCAGTTGCGAGGTGGTAGAAGAGTTCATCATCGCTCGACAATACAGGCTCCACCTCGTATGGATAGAGCAGCTGTAAGCGCACGGGGCGATAGAGTCTGTCGCGCCAGATGCGTGCGTAGCCATTACCCCAGAGCGTGCAAGAGACCATCAGGTGGTGCAGCAGGGCAAAGCGACCGATGTAGGAGTTCGGCTTCTGGAGTATGTGGATGCAGGGATGTCCCGCAGCCTTCTCGCGCCCAGAGCTGGTGCGCTTATAGAGATGAATGGGGAGAGTGCCTACCGTTTCGGAGAGGATGCGTACACATGCCCACACTGCCGAGAGGTTGAGAGCACCCTCCTCGGATATATACTTTCTTGCCGTGGCATCGGAAACGGTGTCGGAGAGAAGAGCCTCGTTGATAGCCGACTCAAGCTGCTCGGCTGATACGCGCTCCTCCCTCCTACGAAGAGTGAATAGATTAGAAAGCCAGTTTGACACCGTTATAAAGTTTGGGTTAGTTTCGGTGCAAACTTATGCTCTCAATTAAGGTCGATAAATGACCATCGGTCACCTATAAATCGTATAGTTGCTTGATGCGTCTGAGTAATGAACGCATGTCAGCGTACTTGCGTCTGTGGAATATGCGCTTGTAGTGATTCTCCAATCGCTCGTAGGCATCCTCGCGTGTCGGATAGAGCTCCGCCATACGGAGGTAGTAATCTATAAACCCTTCGGTAGAGAGCAGGCGGAGGTGCTCTGCCGAGAGAGGAGCGATGGCTTCGAGCTCACGCTCCACAGCTTCACGCTGGGCGAGCTGGTGCTTGGTAATCTTGCGTTTGCGACTCATAGCGATAGCATTCCTCTCTGGTTATAAGGGTTGTTGTCTTCATCGGCTTGGGCGGTCATCCACTCGCCCAGAGCCATTATCGCGGCTACGATGCCGTCAATCTTCTGCGCAGACTTCGCTTTGTCGGGTTTGATGTTGCCCGCAGGGTCGGTCATCACAACGGTCGAGGAGAGCATCCAGCGCAGTACGGGGTTGCCGAAGTGCTCGATACGCTCGGTTAAGACGAGCTTCTCAAACTCCTTCGTGGGTGCTGACATCGAGCCATAGCCCTGCCCGAAAGGGTTACACTCCATGCCCTCGTTCTGTAAGTCGATGATAGTCTGCGAGGAGTTCCACCTATCGTAGGCTGCCGAGCGCAGATTGTACGCCTCGATGGTGCGGAGGATGTCAGCCTTGACAAAGTCGTAGTCGATGACATTGCCCGAAGTGACCTTGACATACCCATCTGCCACCCAGCGGTCGTAGTTGATATTCTCCTTGCGTATCTTCTCCAGCATCTTCTCTTCGGGTATCCAGAAGAGTGGCACAATCTGGAACTTGTCGTTCTCGTGGAAGAGTAACACAAAGGCAGTGATATCCGAGACATTCGAGAGGTCGAGACCGCCCCAGCACTCGCAGCCACGAAGCGACTCCAACGGTGTCGTGCCAACACACTGCATCCACTTCTCATCGAGTATCCAAGTGCGCTCGGCATCCACCCAAAGATTGAAATTCTTTGTCAGCACATTTCTAACTGCTTCGGGTCTGTTCTTCGCATCTTTGACCTGATCGGCAAGGTACTCGGCAGAGACCGACACTCCGAGGTTGGGGTTTGACTTGATCCACATCTTCGGGTCTTCCCACTCCTCCTTCGAGTCCTGGGTGTAAATGATGCCGAACAAGCTGTCATCGATATTCACTCCTCGCAGCACCTTGATAACATTGTCGCGGTAGGCGTAGCATACGCCAGCCTTGTTGAAGCCTGCGGTAGTAATGATGAACATAAGCGGTTGTCGCCTTGCACCGAATGCCGATTTTAGGACATCGAACATGCCGCTATCCTTGTGTGCATGAAACTCATCGATGATGGCACACGAGGGAGATAGACCATCGTGTGTACCATAGTCCGAGGAGAGTGGCTTCATCGTGCCACCCTTCAACTCGTAGGTAATGGAGTTGCGATAAGGAGTGAGATAGTTCTTGAGGTCGGTAGCCTTGACAATAGCCACCGCATCCGAGAAGCAGAGCTTCGCCTGGTCTTTGACCGTAGCGGCAGAATAGACCTCTGGGCGTGACTCGCCATCGGCAAAGAGCATCAGCAGTCCCGTACTCGCGGAGAGCATCGTCTTGCCGTTCTTACGCGAGATCTCGATGTAGGCATAGCGAAACCTGCGTGTGCCGTCTGCGTTCATCCAGCCAAAGATGTTCCAGATGATAAACTGCTGCCAGGGCTCTAACTTAAACCGCTGACCTGCCCACACGCCCTTTGTGTGCTTGAGCTTCTGGATGAAGTTGATGGCACGAGATGCCGCCTTGCGGTCGAAGTGCCACCCTTGGTCGAGAGCGTTGTCAAGGTCGCGGTAGTAGCGTTCCACCGCAAGGCGCACGAACTCGCACACCAACACCTCGCCCGACACGACCTGATGGGCGTACTCCTCGGCTGGATGTAGTTTTGTTTTACTCATCGATCTCTTCAAATTCTGCGAATTCGTCCTTCGGAGCGTTATCGTTCATTATTGCTGACACTCGGCTGCGGCTCGATGGTGTCATGCCGAACTCCGCAGCCAGCGACTTGGCTGCTGCGAGTGCGCCCTCCGCAATCTTGCGCTTGGGATTTATCTGCATCACCGTTCCGTTTTTGGTCTCAATCTCGATAGTCACTCCCTCCTTCTCGATATCCGACATCATATCGTGGTAGAGAGCCATTTCGCGGGCATACGCCACGACCATATCCACGCCATAGACATCAAGGAGGTTGTTGTGCATCAGTTCGGTGGCGACCACCGCAAAAATCTTCTTGGCAGTTCCCTTCAAGCCGACCTTCGGGAGTTTGATGACGGTTGCACCCTGCACCGCAGGCTTGTCGGTCATGCGGCAAGGTTGGTCTGTGCCACGCAGTGCCTTGATGCTATCTGGTAGTTTCTTGCGTCCTTTCATAGTTTCTCGAATTCTCCAATTCTGCATGTGCGTGTAGAAGACTTGGTGGGCGATTGGTTTTCGTAGGGTGTGAAGGAATTCGACCCCCCTTCCCCCTTTGGTGACACCAAGTCAGACTGTCTGACACCAGGTCACACTGTCTGACCTCAAGTCACACTGGTATGACACAGAGTCATTCTACCTGCGCTGGGTGCGCCCCAAAGCCTCGTAGCACTCGATGTTAATGCGGTGCTTAATGGGCAGTGCTTTTCGATCTTTTATCAAAGAGTTACAGCGATTTCGAGCCGATTTTGGGCGAACTCAAACTCTTTGAGTATTAAACCCTTCACACTCCAATTAATTCTACCTTCATTTTACTGACTATCAGTTACTTTAATTTTTCTCACTTTTTCGCTAATAACGCCTCTATCTGGCGGCTGGGATTCTCCCTCAGAAGTCTACGCTTCTGTGCCATGTCGACATAGATTCTGGTGGTCGAGGAGTCGGAGTGACCCAGCAGATCTTTTATGATTTCGATGTCCGTTCCCATCTCCACCAGCAGGCTGCCGCAGGTGTGGCGCAACGAGTGCGCTGTTATCTTCGGGTCATTGATGCCGATAATGCGCAGTCGCATCTTCACTATCTGCGAGATCGTTGTGTTCAAGAGGCGTGTTGATGGTCGCCCAATGCAGTGGTTGACAATCAAAGGATCGTCCTGCTGGAAGTCTCTCTCCGATATGTAGTCCTCATAGAGCTCCACCGTCATCTCTGGCAGTGCCACCACATCACGCTTGTCGAGGTGTCCCTTGCGCTGGATGTGTAGCAGCACACGATCTTCCACACGCTCGATATCGCCAATGTTGATGCGGCTAACCTCGCACGAACGGAGTCCGTTCAAGAGCATCAGGGCGATGATAAGTTTGTCACGCTTGCCCACGATAGTCTTTGTTTCGATGGAGTTCATCAGTCGCTGTGCCTCCGCAACAGATAGTGGGTGCTTGCAGTGTTCGTGCATACGGATGCTCGACTGCAGACCCTTGCCGATATCCTCGTAGTAGTGCATCATAGCGCAGTAGCGATAGAATATCTTGATGACAGCCACATAGGTAAAGTAGGTGTATGGACTCTTACCGTGCTGCTGCAGGGCATGTTTGAAGCGCAGTATGTGTTCGCGCGTTGGCTCTCGCGGGTCAATACCCTCTGATGAGAGCCACTTAAACCACAAGCGTATCTTGCGCTTGTAGTCAGTCCTGGTAGCAGGCAAGCGGTCGCACCCTGCAATCCAATTATCGACTATCTGATTGAGTGTTAGTGTTGTTCTCATAGCTTTCAAAAAGTGGGTGGTGTCCCATATAGCAATCTGCCAATCCCTCCCATACATAATTTGTTGTTAGTGATTAATGATTCGTAGAAGTGAAAACAATGTGGATTTGATTTGTATGTTGCGAACCACTGGAACACCACCGATCGTTTTACATCATAAGCAATGTGTTTTTAGTTAGACATCTATTTATCCTTTGCGCTCTTACGAGCGTGGCAGGCGTTGCAGAGAGATTGGAGATTCTCAATGTCGAGACTCGCTCCGCCCTTATTGATGGGAACGATGTGGTCGACCATCTGGGCGGGTGTCATGCGACCCGCTTTGAGGCACTCCTCACACATAGGTTCCTGCTCCAACTTCAAGGCTCGGAGCTTTCGCCAGGATGTGCTCTGGTAGAACACTGTGTTGTGGTGGCGGTAGCCCTCAAAGGGTTTTCGCTGCGGCAACCAGGGGCGAGGTGTAGTTCGTTTTAACTTCGGCATATCAGAAGATCACATTAGGGTCTAACGGCAGATATGCATCCTCAACCTCGTAGCCAATAACACGAGCGACACGCGCCTTCGGAAATCTCCTGCGCAGCGATTCAATATCAAAATCGAAGCGTTGGAAGTCGGCAGTAAAGGCAGGCATACCGATGAGCTCGACATTCCGCGAAAGACTCGCCAGGTCGTTCTCCTCCCACCACAGCATTGAGCCGTTGTGGGTGGCATACTTGCGTCTGCCATCTTTAAGTTTGAAGATAACTCGTTGTGCTTTCATAGTTTGCTATTTTCGGAGGCTCTCTCCCTCAAAGTGAATGGTGCGACAGAGGTGCGCGAGACGATCCATCGTGCGCTCTCCATAGCGGTCGAGAATCTGCACCTCGGTTAAGTTCGTAGTAACGAAGACGGGACGATGGTATCGCTCGGCTGCATTCAACACCTGGTTGAAGCCCTCGCTCTTCTCTCCGTAGTCGTTTATCATAGGCTCGATGCCGAGCTCGTCAATGGCGGGATAGCTATTTGTGAGGAGTCGGGCGAGGTAGGTCGCTGGGCGTTCTCCCCACGCCAATCGCTGGTTGGGAACTTCTGCACTGAAGTTCTGCGCGTGTACGGGTTGCAGCACACGATTTTTCATTCGGAACAATACGGGAAGTACGCCATTCAGAATCACACTCTTGCCACGCCCGCAGTCGCCCATAAGCATCAAACCTTTGTCGTCTGTGTTGGTCATCCAATCGATGACCTCATCGTATTCGGGCAGATGCTCGTAGAAGTCGTAGGTGCGATCTACCTCGCGGAAGATGTAGCGGAAGAGCTGGTCGCAGTAGTCTCGGTTGCCCCACGACCACACCCAACGCTCGTTGATGCGGAGCATGTTCTCTCCCATCATTTTGCCAATAAGTTCACTTACACTTTTCATTGTATCTTGCTCTTTGATTTACTTTTTACCTGCGTTTTTGAGTTTGTCGATATATCGCTGTCGCTTCTGGTCGTCATCGCTCTGGATGATCTGACCAATGCGCTGTCCGTACTGGCGACCATCTGGTGGATGTCCTCGCGCCAGACCATCGCGGAGGGCGAAGATTCCCGCCCAATTGTTAGCCATACTTTGGTCGATGATTTTTTGTGCTGTGTCAGCGTTATTAGACGAGAGCCTGCGAATGAGTGATAGACATTTTCGAGCTCCGAGTTCTGTTTTGTACTCTTCGCGTCTTGATACCTTGTAGTCAAACCATAGCATCATAATCTTCTTCCAGGGCTCTTCGAGTGATTCGAGCCAACTTGTGGCGTTGAAGTTCGGCTTTCGCTTTTTCTCTTTTTGCGCGGAACTTTTTTCTCTTTTTCCCTTTGATGCGATGTCGCCCTGTGGCTCTTCTAATGATGTAAAAATATTATCTCTCTGTTTAGTTTCGTTTAGTTTATATATAGTCCCAACTTGTGTCCCACTTTGTGTTCCAATTTGGGACATATCCTGGGACACAAAATTTTCGGCATTTGTTGGTTGTGTGTCGGCTTGTGTACCAGATTGGCACACAAAGCGTGTCTCGAATGATTGAAGATGATAGACGGAAGAGAGCCTTCCCTCGCGCTCTATGTAGCGGAGCAGACCCGCCTCCTGGAGGCGTTGCCGTTCTCGATAGATTGAGGTGCGCGATAGCTGGGTGCGATTCTCTATGCGGCTGATCGGAATACACAACGACTCCTCCCACCCAGCACGATTGGCGATATACATCAATCCGTGCCAGAGCGCGATGGATGATGGCGAGAGATGGTGTGTCTCCAGCCAATCATAGAAGAGCCGTATTTCCGTCAGGTAGTTCATCGGTACGACTCTGTAACTTCTTTGTTGTCCAATAGTGATTTGTTAAATGGCTGATGCAGATGTGCCGTAGCCAATGCCCCAATGCCGAAATTGTATAGCTGAGTTACACGCAGCACCTCCTCGCGCTGAAAATAGATGCGACCTCCCACGCGAACTCGCTTGATATAACCCTCAATTGACCAGCGGTCAATGGTACGAGGTGTTACACCTATCATCTTGGCAGCTTTGTTCTTTGCGATGTACTCCTCCTCAAAAGAGACCATTCGCTGCGAAGCAATTTTCTCGACCTCGGAACGATATCTCATAAGTTCCTGGCGTATGAATTTTTCGTAATCTTCAATCCTCATAACTCTTCGGTTTTTATCGTTAGCTTTCGGGTGCAAAGTTCTGTATAACAGATAAATAAAATAGGGATACTACAAGTGGTAGTACCCCTAAGAAAGTTTGTAACACGCTGCAAGTCAGAGCCTATTTGGTAGCACTTTTTTCGTCAATAGCGCGCACCATACGGGCAGTAAAGTCCGTGATGCACTTTTTGCGCTGAAGGATTAAATCGCGTTCTTTGTAAGGATTTGACAGCGTGATGTTAAATAGCTGTTCGAGATTGGATATAAGCTCCGCAAATGATATAGGCTTACCATTTTCTGCGAGGATAGCTTGTGTGGCTTCAAGAGCTGTTGCGAGTTCTATGAGGTCTCGCTTTGTGAATTTGTCGTTCCACCGATACGGTGAGCGAGTTGGAGGCGAAAGTGGAGTAAAGAGTTCTGGAAAGGTTAGGCGTTTTTCGTTCTGGGCAATGCAGGTGCGGAGGTTGGCTTTTGCCCGCTTGAGAAGTGTGCGGAGGTGCTCATTTTTTTTTGCCGCACATCGCGCCCTCTAACTGCGCCAGCAGGTCTCGGAGGGTAAAGTCAATGGCAAGGTAACCATTGTCGCTCATCAAAAGGTTGCGCACCTCGTGCTGGAAACGCTCGAACTCAGTGTTGAGTTCCACATCGGTCATCTGACTGCTGCCAGATAGTGCCACTTGCATAAAGCGGCTCTCAAGAATTGCTCTCATAGCTGTTTGATTTAAGTGAGTAAATGTGAATATTTGAAATAAAAAAGTCCATCCTGCCGAACGCAAAATGGACTTTGTAGGTATATAATTGTTGCTGTTTTCTATTCGTTACTGCGGCAGGTATAATTAGTAAGTGACACTTTTACTATGTAAAGTTAATAACTTTTTTTAAGAAAGACACTTTAATTAATAAATTATGTTTAACTTTGTAAGCGTTCAGCTAGCCCACTGGTGGGTTGGGTGGGCAATAACATATTTGAAGGCGTTAACTTGACGTTATCTACCAAACTCAAACTTCGCAACTTTGAACATCAATAGGTAGGTGCGGCAACGATAGCGTCCACATGGGTGTATATTGTGCTACACGCTCAATGCGTGTGGGTCTGTATATCATCTCGACGTGGGCTAGCTGCGTTGCTTATCCTTATTGATGGGCAGCGAAGGCTCGAGTTTGGGATGAGCAAGAGAACAGATCCCACGTCTTTTTTATATACTTGAGTCTGTCTCTTCCTCCACTTTGATGATTTCAAGTTCTAGTTTGCAAGGAACTAAAAAACTTAACATATGCAAATGAAGAACTTTTTAAAGATTGCTGTTGCATTCGCTTTGTGCCTATTCATTGGAGGTTGTATGAATGGCAAAGGTGGAAGTAGAGGAGGTGTCGCCCCTCAGACTCAAACTCAAACACCTCCTGCTGAAGTAATTGGAGAAGAACAGTCTACAACAACTATTGCAGAACATCCAGTGGTTAATGTCTACCTTGAGAATTCTGGTAGTATGAATGGCTATGTGGACAATGGTAAAACATTATTCCAGCAAGATGTATACAACTATCTCTGTGATATTCATATCTCAGGGATTGCTTCGGAGATAAACCTCCATTTTATTAATAGCCAAATCATAAATAAGGGAAGTGTTATTGAAGATTTTATAAATAAATTAACACCAAACTCATTTAAGACAGCTGGCGGAAAAACTGCGACTACTGATATAGCAGAGATTTTCAAGCAAGTATTGTCAAGGACAGATGATAATACCGTTTCGGTATTTATTTCTGATTGTATTTTCTCGCCTGGTAGTGTTAATAATCCTGCCGCATATTTAGCAAATCAGCAGGTGGGCATAAAAAAGTGTGTAGCTGATCACCTGACACAGTATCCTAATTTTGCTGTTCTTGTTTATCAGCTATATTCTAATTTTAATGGCACATACTACGATTACAAGAATCGACCAAGACAATATAATGGAGAGAGACCATATTACATTTGGGTAATGGGTAACACTGCCAATATTGCAAAACTTCGCGCCTATATCCCTAACGAGAAGTTTAGAGGTAGTGGAGTCGCAAATATGTGGTGCGCTCTCAATCACACAGTCAACGATATCAATTATAGTATTGTTTCAAAACCAGTTGCTGGCGACTTTGAGCGAGATTCTAAACATAGCATTTCTGAAATAAAGAAATCCAAAGGAGAATTCGCATTCAAAACTACAGCAGATCTTGCAGTGTTGGAACTAATGCTCGGCAACGACTATTTGATGGATACCAACAATTATTCTCGTCTTATCAATAAATTCGATACAGACGAGTGGTATATCAAGATAGATCGTAATACCAATTCAACATCTCCTGCTACTCATGATATCACATTAGGAACGACTAAGAATACCCTTGCTGGCACTTTGAGTGTCGCTATATGCTGCAAAAGCCCACAATGGTCATCTGATTTAACAGATGAAGACGACTCTACTTTTGACAACGACAATAGTATGAAGACTTATGGTTTGAAGTACATGATTGATGGTGTCCAACAAGCATTTGCCGCCAAGACTTCGGGTGTTTACACAGTTATGGATTTTAAATTGAATTAAGATATGGAGTTCTTTGAATTTTTCTACAAACTAAAGAATTTTTACGGTGTTGAATTGTATGAACACCTAAAGGGTTGGGATGATGCTTTGATGGACTATAACCCAGATTATAATCAGTTCCCATCTATTTGTGTGAGCACATTTGCTATTTGTATTGCTGCGTTTGTGCTGTTCTACTATGTTTTTAACTCTCCAAGATTTAACCGTTGGTGGAGTTGGCTTATAATCTTGCTTGTTGTTGGAGCGTCTGCTTTTGGATGGGGATATCAAGTTGTTAATGTTGATGTTGTAAGTCAAAGTATCGCGCCAAGTTTAATTGCAAAGATAGGCTCATTAAATGCAATTATGTTCGGATTGTATAACTCTTTATTGGCGGCAGTTGTATTTTTAATCCTCTCGATGGTGTTTAGACATTGGAGCAAGAACTGCAAACATAGCCCTTGGACTTCCATTATTTCACGCGTAAATAGAAAATAAGTATGAGCAAATTATATGTTTTCGGAATAGGTGGTACAGGCTCTCGTGTATTGAAAGCCTTGACCATGTTGTTGGCGAGTGGTGTTGATTGCGCTGCTGATACGATTGTGCCAATTATCATTGATCCAGATGACTCTGCAGCGGATAAGACCAGAGCAGTGACTGCGATGGATCGATATATGAAGATTAGAAAGAAGCTAGATTTCTCAACGGCAGATCAGAATAAATTTTTCAAAACGGAGATTTGCCCAGTTGACGGAATGGAAAATTTTGGCTTCCCGCTAAAAAATACCAGAGACTGCTTCTTCAAGGATTTTATCAAGATTGATGAATTAAACACGGCTAATCGTGCTCTTGTAAGCCTTCTATTCTCAGAGAAGAATCTGGATTCTGATATGAAGGTTGGCTTTAAAGGTAACCCCAATATAGGTAGTGTTGTTTTGAATCAGTTTGCAACCTCTCAAGAATATCGAGACTTTGCCAATGGTTTTCAGCAGGGAGATAGAATTTTTATAATCAGCTCTATATTTGGTGGAACTGGTGCAAGCGGCTTCCCTTTATTACTCAAAACCATCCGTTCAGATAGAGATTCTCAGAGTTGGAATTTGATTAGTAATGCGAAGGTGGGTGCAGTTACGGTCTTGCCATACTTTAATGTAAGCCAGGATGATAATAGCGGTGTTGATTCTTCAACATTTGCGTCAAAAACTAAATCAGCACTTGCTTATTACGAGCACAATATCAGTGCCAATGGAGGTATCAATGCGCTCTATTACATTGGAGATAATGTTCCTGCATCTTATGAAAATCACGATGGCGGATCTGAGCAGCGCAACAATGCTCATATCATCGAACTATGCTCTGCATTAGCTATTCTAAAATTTGCTGCGACATCAGATAACGACTTATCTGGAGAGACATTGCATTACGAGTACGGTCTAGATACTGACAAGGCTGATATTGAGCAAATCATATTTGGTGATTTGGGAAGAGAAACTAAGGGTCTAATTCAAAAGCCGATGACACAGCTGTTACTTATGTATAAGTATCTTCTTAATGAGTGCTTAAAAGAATATAAGCATCAGCCATGGGCAATTGACAATAGTTTAGATAGCTCATTCTTTACCAGCGACTTCTACAATGATTTGCTCGACTTGCTCGACAATTATAGAGAATGGTTAATGGAAATGGCTGATAATAATCGAGCATTTAAGCCTTTTAATGTAGAGAGGGTCAAACCTTTGTTTGATATGATCGTTGGGCAGTCTCCAGCAAAAATGCCAACTATGTCATCTAACTATGCATTATGCGATAGCATCCTTAACTCTCCTTGGAGTAAGTGGAATAAGGCTGCAGCTCGTGAACAAAAATTTATTGAGTTATTTTACCGTGCGACTAAAAAATTGGTTGAACGCAAATACAATATGTAATTATGACTAAGGTATTGAGATTACATAAAGAGTCCAATGATAATATAGTGGATTGGGGCTTGTCAAAGCGATATGGAAGAGATGTTATAAACCAGATCGAAGACCCCGCTGGACTTACTGCAAAGAAAGAGATAACCTCTATTCCGTCTCCATTTGCCCGCATAGATTTGGCAAAGACGGCTTTTAAGGCTATAAGTGATTCTCGCTTGTTGGAGGGCGATACAATATATCACAAAATCGTATCTGACAGCCTTGATATTGGCGAGATATTCTTCAACTTTGAAAAGCTGTCTGACAAATTAGAGATTATTGTTTGGGATAGAGATAGAGAGTTGGACAGACTCTGTACTAGTCCTGTGGCGGAACACCAAATCCTGGGTCAGACTCTAAAAATGTATCTTTCACAAGATGCAGGTACATACAACTTTGACGAGATGCAGCGTATATACCTCCTTAATTACAAGGGTAAGAATAAACCTGCTCAAATGAACATCATTGGCGCAACTTCCCCAGCAACGCTCTTCATTAGTTCATCTAATGATCTAAGTTACGCATCAGATGAGCTAAAGTCTAGTGGTAAGGATAAACCGTTTGACGATGTCTACACACCGCTTTATCAGCGAGATTTTGAGTATCAGAAATATTTGTGGGCGTTGGTGTATAGTTATGGTCGCACAAGATTCGCTAATAAATTCCCAGAGTTCTATGCTTATATCCAGGAGAATTATAGATATCTGAGAGATGATCAGAAGGATGCTATTGATGCTCTTGATGAAAATAGCATTAATAGTTATCCTCAACTCTCATTGGATGGTAACACCGTAGAAGTTCTAGGTCTCAACTTCCATAAGAGTAGCGGACAGAAGAATGAAGTAATTTCTAGTGATTTTACTATCCAGTCAACAATCTACAAGGGTAAGAAACCTCTTGTATTGCCTGTTAAACAGGGTAATGATTACACGCAATTGCGTTATATCCAGGATAATTGGGAGAAGCAATATCATGCACCATATTACGATCGCTCAACAATCAGCGACCGAGTTTTGCCTCACACTTCTGACAAATATCCATACCTCACAATTGGAGATTTTCTGGAGCCATCAATTGTGTCGATGCCATATGAGTTAACTGACTCATTCTTTGATGGCAACATCAGAGATAAAAAGCAGACATTCTTGTTGCCATTGACTAGTCGTTTCTTTGAGTTCTTTACGGTCGAAGAATTGATGGGTACAATGCCAGATGGAGCACCGATGATTGAAATGCGTCCTCTGGCTGGCGGAAGTGTTGTCGTGACACTGCGTATTCCAATTCAACGCTCACGATATATAAAATATGAAAGAGAGTATCTTAAAAACAACACTCCTGATGAAGAGAACAATCAAGGTGGCGTAGTTGAGAGACGATTTGGCTTGGGTGTAATGCCGTTGATTGAGTTCTCTGGTAGTGCTGATCCATACTATCGTGTTGCATTCTTTAGCAAGAGTAAGCAGCGCAGTTTAAGCTTTGATGGCGATTCTACATGCAAGGTTAAATCTCATGTTGTTCGTCGAGATTCAGCGGTTAACTGCAGTATTGAGTCTTATGTTTTGGAGTCAACATTCAATCGTATTTTTGTTGAGACTGATTCTGTGCGCAATGTTGTTATTCCAAAGTTTGTCAAAATGAGCAATGCTACGCAGTTTACTTTTGCGGTAGACTTTGGTACGACTAACACGCATATTGAATATTCAATAGATGGAAGCAGAACATCTCACGCATTTGATATTGCCAAGGTAGAGCAGCAGTTGCAGCGAATGCATAAGGATTATGGCGCAGATCGCGATATTCAGTATGCATTTGCGGATGCGTTTGTGCCAGAGACAATAGCGAATGGAGATGATTATTCATTCCCTATGAGAACGGCATTTGCAGAGTGGGTAAACATCGATTACAAACGGCAGACTGACAGCTTGGCTGATGGAAATATTCCTTTCAGATACGAAAAGGCTGCCATTCCTCAATACAACAAAGTTAAAACTGACATCAAGTGGACAAACAAAGAGAAGGAGCGAGTGCGTCTTTATTTAGACAATCTGTTCTTCCTCATGCGTAACAAAGTTTTAATGAATGGCGGCAATCTCACAGCGACTAAAGTTGTGTGGTTTTATCCAGTTAGCATGACCAAAGCAAGATGCGATGCGTTCTCGACAATCTGGTCTGATTTGTACGCAAAGTATTTTGGCGGGGATGCAGATTCTAACTTAATAAAGATGTCAGAGTCGGTGGCACCTTACCACTATTACAAGAGCCAGCGTGGTTTAAAGTCTAATGCAGTTACCATTGATATTGGAGGTGGTACTACTGATGTATATGTGGTTGAGGAGAATGTTCCGAAGATGCTTTCATCTTTCCGATTTGCCGCGAATTCAATTTTCGGTGATGGCTACAACTTTGCTGCGGAGTCAAATGGATTCGTTAGTGCATTTAGAGATGAGATACTGAATATCCTTGATAGTAATGAAGGCATGAATGATATCAAAGATGCTTTCAAGGCTATTCAGAATGGGGAGAACTCAAATGATATCATAGCGTTCTTCTTCTCGCTCTCAATGAACAAGGCAATACGAGATAGAAATGTGCCTATTGATTTCTTGTCAATGCTATCTAGCAATGATAAGTATAAATATGTCTTCATAGTTTTCTATGGCGCGATATTGTACTATGTGGCAAATATGATGAAGGCGAAAAACATCGCACTTCCTCAAACATTGGCATTTAGTGGAAATGGATCAAAGACTTTGAAAGTATTGTCTCCTAATAACGATACTGTTGCAAAATTCGCTTCTCTCATTTTTGAGAAAGTTTATGGTGTAAGTTATAGCGAGAAGAATATGAAGCTTGATATCATATTTGATGAGCAGCCTAAACTCGCAACTTGTAAGGGAGGTATTGCTCATCGTAACAATCTGACATTTGAAGATGTCGAGGATATCAAGGTGTCTTTGCTCGGTACAAATACAACTGCATTCGCAGATGGCTATCTTTATAAGCAGATTCAGTCGACCGAAATTGAGGCGGTTGCTAGCCATGTAGCCCAATTTATTGAGTTTATTTTTGCTATCAATTCCGAGAACAAGAATTTCTTTGTAACCAATCTTGCTGCTGATGCTGGATTAGTAAACAAAGTGAAAGCTATTTGCAACTCTGACCTGGTAGAATATACGAAGCAGGGACTTGAGAAAAAGTACGAGGAACTTGAATCTTGGGGAGCAAGTGGAGATGCGGAGATAGAGGAGACATTATTCTTCTATCCGATTGTAGCGATGTTGAGTAATTTGGCTCGTCAAATAAAATAGAAATGCTTATGACAAATATAGATCAAGCAACGGAGCAAGTTGCTAATATTGCGGTTGCTGCGTCTGGTGGCGTGAACTGGGAATTGATAATTGCTATTGCTGCACTCGTGGTTGCGGTTATTGCGGTTATTCTAGCTGTGATATTCTATTTGAAGATTAAATGGTATGTTGCGGATGGATGCATAGAAGATAACTATGGTCGTAAGCCTAATAATATCAAGGATCTCATTGTTGCTGCTGTGACAAATAGTAGCCGCGTTGATAATTATATTATGGGTAAATACCGAGAGAGCATTGCGGCTAGCCGCAATAATCACTCTCAACCAGAAGGAGGAATATCTACGGCTATGTTCAACGATATTGTGGAGAATGCGGCTAGGCTTGCTATGAAAAAGTTGTCATCAAGCTCAACTTATCCTACAACAACAGTGCGTTCTAACAATGGAATGAAGCAAGTGTTGTACGCTTCTTCATATAATCAAACAGAAGGTACTTTTTATGAGATAGGTTCGATGCCATCTGACCAAACAATATTTGAGATAATTCTCAACCCAAACAATCCCAATGAGGGCTCTTTTGAGGTGTACAACGCAGCCCACGAAAAAGTGCTTGGATGTAAGGATTTTCTTGAGTATTGTTGTGAGGTTGAAGGTAATGGTATGCATCTTCAGACCATTTCCAGCGGTGTGGTCAAATGTCGCGGAGGAGTATGGATTGTAGAAAGCAAATTGAAAATTAAATTTTGTTAGTACATAATGGTTAATGTATTGATATCTTTGGCGTTACTGCTAATCGCTACAATATTCCAATTAAAGTTTTTCTTGCAGACGCAGTCTGTAAGAAAGATCTTTAAAAACATCTTTCCCAAAAGGCTAGATGCTGTCCTTTCAACATATCACGATGAAGAGACAAATGCCGTACAAATACGCGTTGATGAAGGCTTCAAGGCAAGTCCCATATTTCTGGAGATAGTTTCAAGCATAAATAACTATTTAAGAAAGAACAAGGGAGCGGCTGAGTTTGCTATATTGAAGGATATCACCGATCGTAATTGTGATGCCGTTGAAGAACAGATTGAGGCAACTTCGCCCTTCCCGATCTATGTCGGTTTGTGTGGAACACTTGTCGGCATTGTTTTCGGTGTTGCAGTACTTGGCTATGGCGGTGGTATTGATTCTCTTCTTACATCGTCAACTCCTAGCCAAACGGAGATGGTTGTTGGATTTCAAGAGGAGATAGTAGCTGGGGAGGATGCAGGTGCAACGGGTATTAAAGACCTTTTGCGAGGTGTAGCTGTAGCCATGCTCACAACTTTTATTGGCGTTGTATTGACAATATGGGGATCAACATCTTCAAAAAATGCAGCGAGCGATAATGAGCATCGTAAAAATCAATTCTTGAGTTGGATGCAGGGAGAGCTGCTACCTCAGATGAACAATAGTATGGTAAAAACGCTGGATATTTTGCAGCGCAACCTTACAAAATTTAATGAGGGATTTGCAGAAAATTCCAGGAACCTCAATGATGTTTTCTCCCGTATTAACACAACATACGAAGGACAAGCCGAGATTCTTCGCATGGTGCAAGAACTGCGAATTGATGATATAGCAACGGCTAATGTGCGAGTTCTACAAGAGTTACAACAATGCACTGACAAGATAAATCTGTTGCAAGAATTTATCGCTCAATCAAATCAGTATTTATTGAGTGTACAAACTCTTAACGGCAAACTATCTGATCACTATGAGAGGACTCTGCTTATCGAGAATATGGCAAAGTTCTTTATGGATGAGATACAACAAGTTGAGGTGCGAAAGGCTGCTATCAGTAAATCTGTCGGAGATATTGACTTGTCTATGCAGAAAGCCCTTGAGGAACTTCAGCAGCATACTCATGATCAATATGTTTCTTTGACAAGCGCAACAGCCAAAGAGCACAATGAGTTCTTAAAAGCCGTTGAGCAGCAACAGCAAGCATTATCTACTAAACTTACAGAATCATCTCAGTTGCTCGATGAGTTAAAGAATCTTGTTGCTGTTAAGGATAGTATTGCGCAACTTGCCTTGCAAGGTGAGCAACAGCAAACTGCCCAAATATCAGAGTTGCAGGCTATCAAAGCAGCTATTACCAGTTTGGTATCCTCAAATACTCGTCAAGGGGATTTGTTTGAGAGGTTGAGTCATGCTATTGAGAACCTGGATATACATGGAGGGGGTGTAATACCTGAGCAACCTTATAAGAAGAGTTCTGCTGGTAAAGTTGTATTGATAGTTGTAGGCGTATTAACATGTCTTACGATTATGGGAACTTGCGGATTTTATCTGTATAAAACATTGTTTTAATGTCTAAAAAGGAAAAAGAATCGTTCTTCTGGACTAGTTATTCAGATCTCATGACAAACCTATTCTTTGTCATGTTGATGTTGTTCATCCTAGCCATAGCTCTTCTACATAGAGAGGTGGTCAAGATAGGAGAGGAACGAGATGCAACCAAGGAGCAACTGAAAAAAATCCAGGAACTTGAAAAATCAATTGAGCATATTGATGCACAATATTTTGAGTATGTAGATCAATACAAAAGACATACACTTAAGAATGTAAATGTGTCCTTCCGCGTATTGAGTTCTGACATAAACGACATATCACAAGAAGATCGGGATAAACTTCTTAATGCAGGTCGAGCGATTCAAGAATTTCTCCTAAATGCAAAAAAGGATATCCCACAAGCGGAATATATGCTTATTATTGAAGGACAAAGTTCAAGAGATAATTATAGATACAATTACGAGTTAAGTTATGCCAGAGCTCTTGCATTAGTTAAGTATTGGAGTGAGAATGACATTAAATTTGATAGCTTGCCTTGTGAGGTAATTATTTCTGGTAGTGGGCAGGCTAGTAAGTTTAGAAATTATCCAGATGTTGGAAGCAATACAAGCAATCAACGATTTGTAATCCATATTATTCCAAAGCCAGGTGTAATAGAATATCAATAGAGAAATTTTATGAGATTGTGTATATATATCCTAGTACTGCTTCTGCTGGGCTGTAATGGTGGCACAAAGCAAGCTCTTCGTAATCGTAATGATCGAGGAGGTGTCGTGCAATCATACAGCCAGGCTTCTAATTCCTATTCCGTTAATAGCGGGCGCAATAGGATTCAGATGACAAAGAAGAATGGAGTATACACGATCCCTATCAAGATTAACAACCAGGAGATGGAGTTCATTCTTGACACGGGAGCTTCGGATGTTTTGTTGTCATCTCTTGAGGCTATACTATTGATTAAGCAAGGTAGTTTAACCGAAGATGATGTATTGGGACAAGAAGCCTATTCGATGGCAAATGGCAATATAGAGATCGGAACGGTTGTCAATTTGCGCCAGGTACAAATAGGCTCGAAGATTATGTATAATGTTCGTGCGACCGTAGTAGATAATATTGCCGCTCCACTTTTATGCGGACAATCTGCGTTGGAAAGATTTGGTAAGATCGTTATAGACTACAAAACGGGAACTCTAGAATTTAACTAAATGAAAAGATTTGTTGTTGTATTAGTATCTATATTAATTTGCGGTAATCTTATATCGTGCATGGGTGGTAAACGCCCTGGTGGTACTCATGCCGATAGAGTCCATGTTACTTCCTATGAGAGCCGAACAACAACTCAGCAACCTGTTAATGAAGAGATACCTCAAGATGTTCCTCGTCTTTTAGAAATACCTATTGCGGCTGGAGTTCAAGAACAGATAATTGAACATGTCGGTTATACGGTATCTTTCAATTCGCAAACTCGTCTTCCAAATTGGGTCGCGTATGAGTTGACATATGCTGAAGCAAATGGCACTTTTCCTCGTGATAAAAGGTTTAATCAAGACCCATATGTAAGGGGAATGCAAGCCGATAACGATGATTATAAAAACTCTGGTTGGGACAAAGGTCACATGTGTCCAGCGGGGGATGCTAAATGGAGTAAGCAGGCTATGTCAGATTCTTTCTACTTCACGAATATATGCCCGCAAAATCCAAATTTGAATGGTGGAGATTGGAAAGACCTTGAAGAGAAATGTCGTGCGATAACACAATTCTATGGAAAAGTATATATCGTCTGCGGTGCTATTGTTGGCGATGCTATAAATGGCACTTTGGGTTATAACCGAGTTACTATTCCCGATGCTTTTTACAAAGTGCTTCTAGTTGAAACATCGAAGGGCTATGAGGGCATTGGATTCTACTTTGAGAATAAGGCTGGACACAAAAGTCTTGGAAACTATGCGAGAAGCATTGATTACATCGAGCAGATAACGAATATCGATTTTTTTCCAACTCTGCCCGATAATATAGAAACTGATGTGGAATCTAAATATAATTTAAGCGTATGGCATATAAGGTGATTAGTAAGTGGTTTATTATGGCAGTCGTGGTACTGCTATCAGTATCGTGTGCTTCGGAGAAAGATAAGTATGTGGATCGCTATACTCGATTTGCAACAAATGTCCTCAATAATAGTTCAACATTTACATCTCTTGACTGGGAGGCAACTATTGTACAGTATGAAGAATTGCGCAATGAGTATCGATACCATTCGTCTGAAATGACGCTAGAAGAACGCCAGCGTATAGACGAATTGAATACAAAAATTAATGCTCGTATTATCGAACAATCAACGAATGATGCAATAGATACATTTAAAGGTGTCGTTGACGAGATCATTGGTACTATCAATGAACTGGCTAAGTAGTCATTGTAGTTTCCAAAAATAGTCTTACCTTTGTGCCAGGAAATGGTTATTTGAAATAGGTTTGTGAAGTTAGACACGATTTAGACAAAAAATCGAAACCTATAGCAAACCATGTCCGCAGATTATTCGTTCTACACCACTCTGTGCGGGTTTATGCCACGCCCTGAGGGGGTACAAAGCAAAAGACTGATAATCAATGATTATCGGTCTTTTTTGCGTTTATACCATTCCTTTCTCTTTGGCATTTTCAGGGCAAAAACAGCCCGTTTGAGGGTGCAGGGTACACATTAGGCTCCACATAGGGAACTACACATCCAACTGCATATAACAATGTAATCAAATGACATTCAAAGTTATATGCCGCAAAGAAATTATTTATAAAAATTCCACCTCTCCATTGTGCCTTTTATTCTTTCAAGGCAAACGCAAAAAGGCAGTCGGATTGGGTGTTTCCGTTGCGCTTAAACATTGGGACGCAGAAGCACAAAAGGTAACAGACGACTGCCCCGACAGGGACAATATTCAGTTTCAGATAACAGCCAAAGTAAAAGAGTACGAGAAGAAAATCCGACGTTTAGAGATTATGGATATTCCCGTAACCTTTGAAAATCTCTTTGAACAGAACAGCAAACGACTGAATTGTTCCATAGGCGAATATCTAAAACAAACAATAGAAAGACTTGAAACGCTCGGCAAATACGGCTCGGCATCCAAACACCGTTCCCTACTCTCCCGCCTGTCTGAATTTAGGTCGCTGAACACTCGGTTCGATGAAATAGATTTAGCGTTCCTGCGTGATTTTGAACTGTTCCTGCGTAAAGAGGGTAACACAAACAACAGCATAGCCACCCAATACGCCATTTTGCAATGTTTGTATATTCGTTGTCATGGAGGCCTGTGTCCTCTTTTTCGGACCCCATCAGAATCAACGCAAAAGCAGCCTGACCATATGGTCAGGCTGCTTTTGGACTTCAACGTCATCGTATTAGAAAACCCGCAGCAACGCACCGGAAAGCGCGGAGCGCACTTCGGGAGCGTTCCGCACCTCTTCGGGAATGGCAGTTCTCGTATAGACGCTCTCCTCGGCCTTATCGGTCTGGCTGATCATCGTCAGCGTTTTTCCGTCTTCGCTCAACTCAAAGGCGTAGCTGGCGCCCCAAGGCTCACCGTCGCGGTAACGGCCCGAAAGCTGCGCACCGTTGACCGCAAAATCGCCGGAATAGCACACAAAGGTCGGAGTTTCCACCTTCTGGAAGATGTTGAACGTCCCGTCGGACAGGAACTCGACGTAGACATCGAAATCCGCATATGCCTCGTTGCTCCACTTCGTCTGGCGCCACTCGCCCACAACGCCCGAATCAATGTTTTTCGAGCCGTCGTCATCCTTCGAACAACCGGCTGAAAACAGGAACAAAACAGCCGCAAACAGGGAATAAATATATTTTTTCATTGTATTTTAACTCTATCGTTTATAACCAGCCTCCGTTTTCAGCACCCGTTTCGCGGGCAATGACGGCAAACGTCTTGGTAATTTCGATGCCGCCCATAACCGACCCCGTTCCGGGCCTGTTGCCGCCGCCCACCGCCTTCACGGTGATGTGCGCAACTCCCGGCTTCGTACATTTGATCATCAACTGACCGTTGTACATCTTCGGTTCCACGGCCATGCCGAGTTTCTGCATATCTTCCGCCGAGACTTCGACGCCCATATAGGTCAGATCCTTGGCCGAACCTCCGAAATGTTTCGTAAGGGTGACAAGCTCCAGTTTGCCGGTCTTGACTTTCAGACAGGGCGTTCCTTCGATCTGCATCAGCAACTGGTAGGCATCGGTCAAACCCGTACCCATTTTGCCGCGGTATTTTTCGAGATTGATCGTCCCGCCGGAGGTTTTGGACCCTTCAAACCGCGAGTCGATGTCGTTCACCGAGGTGAGCAGCATCGAAACAAACTCCTCGCGCGTGAAGTGTTTGCCCTTGGCCAGCGCATAGGAAAGCCCCAGAGCGGCCACTCCCGAAACATGCGATCCGAGCCTGCGATTTTGCTTCCGGGGGAGCGAAGGGCGGAAGGGAGATCGGAAGCCCGACAGTTGCGCCCGAACATCGCAATAAAAAGTAACTTTTTCGACGCTAAAAAGCTCCGATTGTAACAAACGAAAAGAAAAAACGGGAAAAAGCGGCATGATTGTCGCGAATTTGTATTACTTTTGAATAAAGTATATAATCCGAACCAAATACGATGAAAAACCGCTGGATCGTTGCGGCCTGCGCCGCCGTTTGCTGGACGGCCTCCGCGCAGACGACTGCGCCCTATGCCCCGGCGCCTGAAAACCTGCAAGCCCGGACGGCGTTTCAGGACGCCAAATTCGGCATTTTCCTCCACTGGGGACTTTACTCCATGCTCGGCACGGGCGAATGGACGATGACCAACCGCAATATCAATTATCAGGAGTACGCCAAGCTGGCCAACGCGTTCTATCCACACGATTTCGACGCGGCGGAGTGGGTCTCGGCCATCAAATCCTCGGGTGCCGGATACGTCTGTTTCACGACGCGCCACCACGACGGCTTCTCGATGTGGGACACCGCGCAGACGGATTACGACATCGTGGACGCCACGCCGTATAAACAGGATATTGTAAAGGCGCTCTCCGGCGAGTGCGCCCGCCAGGACATCCGGCTGCACCTCTATTATTCGCTGATCGACTGGTACCGCGACGACTGCCCGCGCGGCAGGACCGGACTGGGAACGGGCCGCCCCGGCACGGCGATCAGCTACGAGCGTTACTACGACTTTATGAAACGCCAGCTCACGGAGCTGCTGACAGACTACGGCCCGGTCGGCGCCATCTGGTTCGACGGGGTGTGGGACCAGGACCAGAACCCGGATTTCGACTGGAAACTCCGCGGGCTGTACGACCATATCCATGCCATCCGGCCGGCCTGTCTGGTGGGTAACAACCACCACCTCGTTCCGTTCGAAGGCGAGGACATCCAGATTTTCGAGCGCGACCTTCCGGGCGAGAACACCGCCGGGCTTTCGGGGCAGGAGATCGGCCGCCTGCCGCTTGAAACGTGCCAGACGATGAACGGCATGTGGGGCTACAAGATCACCGACCTCGATTACAAATCGTCGAAGACGCTGATCCACTACCTCGTGCGGGCTGCGGGCCGCAACGGGAACCTGCTGCTCAACATCGGTCCCCAACCCGACGGGAAACTGCCTGCGACGGCCGTCGAACGGCTGCGGGAGATGGGCGAATGGCTCGCCCGGTACGGCGAAAGCATCTACGGAACCCGCGGCGGCGACATCCCGCCTCACGACTGGGGCGTAACGACGCGCAAGGGCGACAAACTCTATGTGCATGTGCTCGATTTGCAGGACGATGCGCTGTACCTGCAGCTCGCGCAACGGGTGAAGAGCGCCCGGTGCCTGAACAACGGCGAGCGGGTGAAGTTCGACACGCTCCGGGGAAAAGGGATCGTCCTGAATCTGGAGCATGTTCCCGAGGATACCGACCGAATCATAGAACTCACTTTACGATGAAAAAAACGACACAGCTATTCGCCGGCCTGCTTATACTCACGGGCGTGTTGTCGGCGTGCTCCCCGGCCGGCAACGAGGGTTTCATGCGGCGCGTGGAGACCGATTTCCGCCACAAACAGGAACTGCTTCCCCGGGGCGATCTGTTCGGGATATTCGACGAACCGATGACGCGGCAGGAGCGCGAAGCCATGATGTTCCTTTATGCCTATATGCCCGTGGGGGACATGACCGACTACCCGGGCGATTTTTATCTGGAAAACGTGCGCAGCGCGCTGGCCACCCGCCGGGAAATGCCGTGGGGAGACATCGTTTCCGACGAACTGTTCCGGCATTTCGTGCTGCCCGTGCGGGTGAACAACGAGAACCTCGACGATTCGCGCCGGGTGTTCCACGACCAGCTGGCGCCGCGCGTCGAAGGGTTGCCGATGTACGACGCCATCCTCGAAGTGAACCACTGGTGTCACGAAAAGGCCAACTACCAGCCGTCGGATGCGCGGACCAGTTCGCCGCTGGCCACCGTGCGCACGGCCCACGGCCGCTGCGGCGAGGAGTCGACGCTGCTCGTCGCGGCGCTGCGCTCGGTGGGCATTCCGGCCCGGCAGGTCTACACGCCCCGCTGGGCGCACACCGACGACAACCACGCCTGGGTCGAGGCCTGGGCCGACGGACGGTGGCATTTCCTCGGGGCCTGCGAGCCGGAACCGGTGCTCGACCTGGGGTGGTTCAACGCCCCGGCCAGCCGCGGGATGCTGATGCACACCAAGGTCTTCGGTTATTACGACGGCCCGGAGGAGGTGATGAAAACCACGGCCAACTACACCGAAATCAATGTGATTTCGAACTATGCCGCATGCGCTCCGCTCACCGTGACGGTCACCGACACGGCGGGCAGTCCCGTGGAGGGTGCGACCGTGGAGTTCAAACTTTACAATTACGCCGAGTTCTTCACCGTGTCGCGCAAAACGACCGACGGCCGGGGACAGGCGTCGCTGTCGGCAGGACTGGGCGACATGCTCGTCACGGCCGTCCGCGACGGGCGGTTCGGCATCCGGAAGGTCTCTTTCGGGCGGGAGCCGCAGGCGACGGTGGCGCTGGATCACGCGATCGGCGACGAATTCTCCTTTCCCGTCGACATCGTTCCCCCGGCCGAGAGCGCGAATTTGCCGGAGGTGACGGCCGCCCAGCGCGCGGAAAACGACCGCCGCTTCAACCGCGAAGACTCCATCCGCAACGCCTATATCGCCACGTTCCCCGCACAATCGACCGTCGATTCGTTCGCCCGCGCCATCGGAGTGAAGCCCGGCCAGATCGCCCGGTTCATAACCGCATCGCGAGGCAACCACGGCGAGATCATGGATTTCCTGCGCGAAGCGAGCCGGAAAGGATGCACCGGGCGGGCGCTGCAACTGCTCGCCACGCTGTCGGAAAAGGACCTGCGCGACACGCCGTCGGCGGTGCTCGCAGACCATCTTTATAATACGGACAAGGATGCCGACGCCGCGACCGTGCTGGCTCCGCGTGCGGCCAACGAGATGCTCACCGCCTACCGGTCGTTTCTCCAGCGTGAAATCCCGGCGGCCGATGCCGCGGCATTCCGCCGTGACCCGCAGCGTCTGGCGGCGTGGTGCCGCGACAGCCTGACGCTGCGTCCGGAGCTCTGCACCGTCTCCACGACCATCTCGCCCGAAGGCGTGTGGCGCAGCCGGACGGCCGACAAACCCTCGCGCAAGATCTTTTTCGTTGCCGCAGCCCGTTCGCTCGGCATTCCGGCGTGGATCGACCCCGTGACCGGGAACCTCTTCTACCGCCACGCCGGAAAGGATGTGCCCGTCGATTTCGAGTCGGCGAACGACCGGCAGATGGAAACCGGCCGGCTGAAACTGCGCTACGAGCCGATTCCGCGTCTCGACGATCCGGAATATTTCAGACACTTCACGCTCTCGCGCTTCGACGGGCAGTCGTTCGCGCTGCTGAACTACCCCGATTTCGAGCCATGGAGCGCGCGCTTCGACACACCCACCGACCTGGAAACCGGCTACTACATGCTCGCAACGGGCAGCCGCCTGGCCGACGGCAGCGTGCTGGCAAACGTGTCGTTCCTCAACATCGGGCCGAACCGGACGACCGAAACCGATCTGCCGATGCGCGACAACTCGGAAGCGGTCCGCGTGATCGGCAGTTTCAACTCCGAATCGAAATTCACCGACGCCCGGACCGGCCGGGAGACCTCGGTGCTGCTCACCGCGGGACGCGGCTATTTCGTGGTCGGACTGGTCGGCGTCGGGCAGGAACCCACCGATCATGCGCTGAAGGACATCGCCGCCAAGGCCGCCGAACTGGAGCAATGGGGCCGTTCGATCATCCTGCTCTTCCCCGATGAAACGGCATACGCGAAATACGCGGCGTCACCCGCTGCCTCGCTGCCGCAAACCGTCACGTTCGGCATCGACCGCGACGGCTCCGTCCGCAGACAGATCCTCGACGCGATGCATCTGCCGGGGAACGTTCCGCTTCCGGTGTTTATCGTCGGCGACACGTTCAACCGCGTCGTGTTCGAATCCCACGGTTACACGATCGGCCTGGGCGACCGTTTCCTGCACACCATACACCAATTATAACCGGATTATGACGACTGAACTCTGCACCTATACCCGCAATGCATGCGACATCGCCCGGCGGACGGGCGTTGAGCGCATCGAACTCTGCGCCGCTCCCCTCGAAGGCGGCACGACCCCTTCCGCCGGACTGATCCGCTATGCCCGGAGCCTGCCGGGCCTGCGGCTGAGCGTGATGATACGCCCCCGGGGCGGAGATTTTCTCTACACCGACGACGAGGTGGCGCTGATGGCCGAAGAGATCCGCCTCGCCCGCGAATACGGAGCCGACGGGGTGGTTTTCGGGCTGCTGACACCGGACGGAGAGGTGGACGAGACGCGCACGGCGCAGCTTGTCCGCGAGGCCGAGGGGATGGAGGTGACGTTTCACCGGGCGTTCGACATGACGCGCGATTCCCGGCAGGCGCTCGAAGCGGTCATCCGCACCGGATGCCGCCGGGTGCTCACCTC
>ERZ825384.529-NODE-529-length-50210-cov-9.530655_pt1 | contig 50210 bp, 51 predicted proteins | sample MGYA00519931_ERZ825384 | MGnify/ENA primary metagenome ERZ825384 (study PRJEB31778, sample SAMEA3449200) | human gut metagenome | biome: human gut; feature: human-associated habitat; material: faeces | place: United Kingdom | collected 2010/2012 ...
TGCGTTCCTGTTCATTCTTTAATATTTCAATCTCATGTTCTGCATCACACAACATATTATATCGTTTTTCTGCCTTTTGTCCATATGCTGTAACATCTTCAATCGATGGACCATATTTGTCTTTTAAAGAATTAATGACATTCAGACGTTCTTCCACTTCCTGATATGTCTGCTCATCAAATTCCATATTCTCCATATATGTCGTCAATTCCTGATGAAAACCATTTAACAGATCTTCCACTGACAACAGTTGTTCATAAAATTCTGAGATCTGAGGATCTAAATGACTGATCTCCTGCATTCTTCTTATGCTTTCACTTAACTGATTGCCAATCGATGTTTCTTCCTCATATCCCGTCAGCATACGTGCTGCCTGACAAGAAATAATGATATCTCGGCTATGGACGATCTTTTGATATACCGTTTCTAATTCCTCGTCTTCTCCTTTGACAAGATTGGCATTCTCAATCTCTGAAATCTCATGTTTTAAGAAGTCCATCTCTCTTAATCTTTGCTGGTCATCTATTGATATTTCTTTTATCTTTGTTGAAATCTCGTGATATTCTCCTGCAAGATTTTTGCACTGTTCTAAGGAATATCTTGCGTTTTCAGGTAAAAAATGATCCATCATACTTAAATGATTTTTCTCTTTTAACAGTACTTGATGTTCTTGCTGACCATGCAGATCAAATAAACGTCTGGAAACTTCTCTTAACGTATTGAGTGTCACCGTACTATCATTAATCTTATTAATACTTCTCTTCTCGTTGATCACACGTTTGATGAAGATCTGGCCGTCTTCTACTTCCAGATCCAGAGCTTCGATTTCTTTGATCAGCTTTTGATCTTCAATCCAAAAAAGCAGTTCAATGACTGCTTCTTTTGCTCCCGGTCGGATCATATCTTTTGATATTTTTTTCCCAAGTGCACTTTCTATAGAACCTATCAAGACAGATTTTCCTGCACCGGTTTCTCCAGTCAGTATATTCAAATGTTCATCAAATGTAATTTCTACTTCATCGATCAACGCAAGATTCTTTACATGTAAATTCTGAAGCATAGATTTCCTCTCTGTATATTTATTCTTTTAATTTTTTGATCATATGATCGATCTCAGCAATTGCAGTTCTTCCAATATTCTTATCTTTCATAACACACATGATCGTATCATCTCCCGCGATCGTACCAACCATTCCAATGATGTTTAAAGAATCAAGTGCAGCAGCAGACGCCATTGCCATTCCCGATACGGTTTTTACAACCAGCATATTCTCTGCTAGTTCCATGGAAATGATCGCTTCTGCTAATATCCTCTGATACTTTCTTGAAGTCTCATCTTCCTGATCGATCAGACAATAAATCTGCTTCCCATCTGCATCTGGTTTCTTGATCAATGCCAGTTCTCTGATATCTCTTGAAATCGTTGCCTGCGTTGTCTTAAAGCCAATCTGATTTAATCTTGACAGCAACTCTTCCTGTGTCTCAATTGGATATTGCTGAATCAATTCAATGATCGCTTCCTGCCTATTTTTCTTCATTCTGACCTCCAACTTTGATTCGAAGGATTCTGTAAAAGCTGTCTCCTTTCACTTTAATGATCCTTGCGATCTTCTTTGATTTACGCACCTGAAGAACATCTCCTGGCTGAAGTTTTCTCGCAACCTGACCGTCAAAGGTAACGTAGGCTTCCTCTAACTGAGATTCTCTCACGTTCTCAATATAAATATCAATCTCATCTTCTGGAGAAAGAACAAGACTGTTTGACTGCAGCGAATGTGGACAGATCGGAGTGATCAAAATAACATTTGCTTTTGGATTCACTACCGGCCCACCTGCTGATAAATTATATCCTGTAGATCCTGTCGGCGTCGAAACAATAATCCCATCTGCTTCATATACATCTAACAATTTGCCATTGACCATAATACGAAACGAGATGATTCTTGAAAAACCACTTCTTGCGATCACGACGTCATTGAGTGCTGGAAGATGATCTGTCTCATGATCCGCATGGATCACACGCCCATCTAACATCATTCTCTCCTCGATCTGGAAAGTATCATTTAACAATCCGTCCAATCCGTCATAAAGTTTAGATAACTCAATCTCTGTTAAGAATCCTAAGGTACCGAGATTTACTCCAACCATCGGAATATCATGATCTACGATCAATCTTGCCGCATGAAGCATCGTCCCATCTCCACCTAAAACGATCACACACTCTGTGTCTTTTGTGATGCAGTTCATATCTTTTTGAACATGTCTTGTAAAATCACACATTCTCTGGCTGATTCCACCTTGTTTTTCAATATAATCCTGGATCTTTTTGGAAATACGCAGTCCTGGATCTTTTTTCTCGTTCGTTAAAATCAAAAAATTCTTCATGTTATTCCTTATTCTTTGCCAGATCCGCATGTGATGCATCCACCACTTCCTTGATCTGATCTGTCATTGTATGTCCATTCTCCATTGTCTCTGTTTTTCTCATATGTAATAAATACTCGATATTTCCCTCTGGACCTTTGATCGGAGAATAATCAAGGTGTAATAATTCAAACCCGTTCGTAGATGCGAAATCACAGATCTTCTCAATGACTTCTTCATGAACTTTTGGATCTCGTACAACACCTTTCTTTCCAACTTTTTCTCTTCCTGCTTCAAACTGCGGTTTGATCAGTGCAACAACTTCTCCTCCCGTATTCAAAATTCGATATACCGCTGGAAGAATCTTTGTCAGTGAAATAAAAGAAACATCAATAGATACAAACGATGCCTTTTCATCGATATCGTCTTCCGTCATATAACGCATATTCGTACGTTCCATACAAACAACTCTCTCATCGTTTCTTAGTTTCCAGTCCAACTGTCCATGCCCGACATCAACTGAATATACTTTCACTGCACCATTTTGCAACATACAGTCTGTAAATCCACCTGTAGATGCTCCAACATCCATGCAGACTTTGTCTTTTAATACAATATCAAAGTTCTTCATAGCCTTCTCAAGCTTTAATCCACCTCGACTGACATATTTTAAAGTTTTTCCCTTTACAATGATCTCCTGCTTTTCATCAAAAGTTGATCCTGCTTTATCCTCTCTCTGTCCATCTACAAAAACGATTCCTGACATAATAATCGCTTTTGCTTTTTCTCTGGAAGACGCAAGCCCTTTCTTGACAAGCAGTACATCTAAACGTTCTTTCTTCATTTTTCTATTCCTTCATCCATTGTCTGATGGAGTCTGCAATACTTTCTCCATCAATCTTCAACATTCTTCTTAACTCACTTACAGAACCATGTTCCACAAACTGGTCATCTATTCCAAGGCATCTGACTTCACCTTTGTAATCATGCTCACTCAGAAATTCATTCACCATCATTCCAAATCCGCCGTTTAATACGCCTTCTTCTGCGATCATGATCTTATCATAGGTCTGTGACAGTTTCATGATCAACTCCTGATCAAATGGTTTGATATATCTTGGATTAACTAAACCAATCTCATATCCTTCTTCTTTAAGGATCTTTTCCGCCTTATCTGCCTCTTCAAAGATATTTCCAACTGCAATGATCACAGCTTCCTTTCCTTCTTTAAGTATCTGGCCTTTTCCATAGTGTAACTCTTCAAATTGATCTTCATACAAAGAGCTTGCTTCTCCTCTGGAATATTTGATCGCGGTTGGTCCTTTTGCATGATGGAGCGTATGTTTTAGCATCTCAGATAATTCCCTTCCATTGATCGGAGCCATCACCGTCACATTTGGAATGATAGATAAATACGGAATATCAAAAATACCTTGATGAGTTTCTCCATCCGCTCCAACAAGTCCTGAGCGGTCCAATCCAAATATAACTGGATAATTCCCGATTGCCACATCATGTAAGATCTGATCAAAACCTCTTTGTAGAAATGTTGAATACACTGCAAATACAGGCTTTAGACCTCTTGATGCCATTCCGGCACAAAATGTAACTGCATGTTGTTCGGCAATCCCTACATCAAAGAAACGATCTGGAAAATGATTTTTAAACTTTCCAAGACCTGTTCCATCCGGCATTGCGGCAGTTACCGCAACAATCTTCTTATCTTTCTTCGCCTCTTTGATCAGTGTATCTGAAAATACCGCTGTGTTCGATGGATTGTCCGATTTCTTTAAAACTTCCCCTGTCTTTAAGGAAAATGGACTGATTCCGTGAAATTTGGCTGGATTCTGCTCCGCAGGACGATATCCTTTTCCTTTCTTCGTTACCACGTGAATAATGATCGGCTCATCTAATTGTTTCGCTCTATTTAACGTGTCTACCATCAAGGGAACATTATGCCCGTCAATAGGCCCAATATACGTGATCCCCATATCTTCAAAAAACATTCCCGGAACAAATAATTGTTTGATCGAATCTTTTGATTTCTTAAGAATTGTTGTTAATTCCTTCCCGATTCCCGGAATTCTTAATAAGGATTGTTCCACATTTCCTTTAAATTCCACATATTCTTTTCTTGTTCGTACTTTATTCAAATACGCAGACATTCCACCGACATTCTCCGCAATAGACATCTTGTTATCGTTCAGGATAATGATCAGATTCTTCTTCTCCTTGCGTAGTCTTGCCATATTATTTAATGCTTCATATGCCATTCCGCCAGACAACGCACCATCTCCGATCACCGCAACAATCGTCTCATCCGTATGATTGATATCTCTTGCTGTAACCATCCCAAGCGCTGCTGATAACGACATGGAGCTGTGTCCACTGTGAAACGCATCACAATCGCTTTCTTTTCTCTTCGGGAATCCACTCATCCCATGAAATTGCCTCAGATTCTCAAATCCATTCTTTCTTCCTGTTAAGATCTTGTGCACATAAGACTGATGTCCTACATCAAAGATCAGCTGGTCTTTTGGAAAATCCAAAACAAGATGCAGCGCCATCGTTAGTTCTACAATTCCAAGATTCGATGCCAGATGCCCCCCTGTGCGACTGACATTTCTTAATAGAAAACGACGTATATCTTTCGCCAGAAGTTTATAGTCCTCTGGCTGAATCTGTTTAATATCATTCGGATCATTAATATACTCTAGCATAATGCTCCCTCTTCCTCTCTGCCTTAGTGTGTTCGATGGATCAAAAATCTTGTAAGATTTGTAAGATAACAATCTCCCTTATCATATTTTTCTAAAATATCAATTGCTTTCTTTGAAATATCTTCTACATCTCTTTGTGAACGTTCTAATCCTTTTAATGTCACATAAGTTGTTTTGTGATTCTTTTCATCACTTCCAACCGGTTTCCCGATCTCTTCTTCATCTCCTGTAAGATCCAGAATATCGTCTTGAATCTGAAACGCAAGTCCGATATATTCTCCACATTCTTCCATCTTCAGAACATCTTCTTTGGATGCTCCTGCAAGAACTGCTCCGATCATCATACATGCTTCGATCAATGCAGACGTCTTATTCTTATGAATAAATAAAATCTGCTCCATACTAAGCGGTGTACCTTCCAGTTCAACATCTGCAACCTGCCCGCCGATCATTCCATAGATTCCAGGTTTGCTGGCGAGAATCTTAATTGCTTCAACTACATTCATGATCTTGTCTTTCTCCGCAAGATCAAATGCTTTCGTTGCAACTTCATACGCATAATTAAGAAGTGCATCTCCTGCAAGGATCGCCATATCTTCTCCATAAACGATATGACATGTTTTCTGACCTCTTCTGTAATCATCATTGTCAAGTGCTGGAAGATCATCATGAATCAGAGAATACGTATGGATCATTTCAATCGCTGCCATAAATGGCTTTACGATATCTTCCTTTCCGCCAAACATCTGATATGTCTCGTTGATCAGCATTGGACGAAGACGCTTTCCTCCCGCCTTAACGGTTGTGTTCATTGCAGTTAAAACTGTTTTTTGTAACCCTTCCTGTGCTGGCAGATATTCATCTAAAATAATTTCGATCTGTGCAACCTTTTGTTTCATCTCATCCTTAAAGTTCATGTTCTTCCCCATTCTCTTCTAATACGATCAATTCTTTTTCTACTTTATCCAGAGAATCCTTACACTGTTTCACAAGATTTACTCCTTCAGTATATAGTTTGACAGCCTCTGGAAGTTTGATTTCTTCACTGGAAAGCTTTGTAAGAATTTCATCTAACTGATGAAAACCCTGATCAATATCAAATTTCTTCTTTGCCATAATAAACTTCCTCTTTCTTACTTCCCTTTTTCATCCATTGTTCTGATCTGTTTTGCCATTGCAAGGATCGTTCCATCTGAAATCGTTAAGGAAATCTGATCTCCCTCTTTCACTTTGTGAACGCTTGTAACTGGCTCACCATTCTGATCTTCTAAATATCCAAATCCATTGATCAATTTCGCTGTTGGTGATAATCCATGAAGTTCTTTTGCGTACAATTCCAGTTTGTGCTTATACCCTGTCATCTTATTCTTCATCACTTGCTGAATCTGTTCTTCTAATTCTGACAAACGCATCTTCTGTTCCTGAAGTTGAAATCGTGGATCGTAATTTGCAATGGTGATCTGATACTTCTGCAATTTCATCTGATAACGCCGGATGATCTGTTTTAACAACGCAGCCATTGTATATTCTCTGTTTGCGATTCCTTCCATCACTTCTGTGATATCTGGAACTGCAAGTTCACAGGCTGCTGTCGGTGTTGCCGCGCGAAGATCTGCCGCATAATCCGCAATGGTAGTATCCACCTCATGCCCTGTTCCAGAAATGATCGGTGTCTTTGCTTCGTAGATCGCTCTTGCGACATTCTCTTCATTAAATGCCCACAAGTCCTCGATCGAGCCCCCACCTCTTCCGATGATAATGGTATCAACTCCATACTGGTCCAGAGTGCGAATTCCAGATACGATCGTATCAGATGCACCTTCTCCCTGTACTTTAGCAGGATATAATACTAACTGTACATACGGATTCCTGCGCTTTGCTGTACTAATGATATCATGAATTGCTGCACCTGTTCTTGCCGTTACCACACCGATCTTCTTTGGATTCTTTGGAATCGGCTTCTTGATCTCGTGGTCAAACAATCCTTCTTCATAAAGCTTCTGTTTTAACATCTCATATGCAACATATAATTCTCCGATTCCATTTAAACGAATCTCCTGTGCATATAGCTGATAACTTCCGCCACGCTCATAGACACTGACATTTCCATCCACAATGACTTCCTGTCCATCTTCTAATTCAAACTGCAATCCATTATATCTTGCACTCGCAAACATCACACAAGAAATCTGGCTTTCTTCATCTTTCAATGAAAAATAAATATGCCCAGAAGAATGATACTTACAGTTTGACACCTGTCCCTTGATTGAAATCCTCCTTAAGGCATAATCACTTTGAAACATTCGTTTGATATAAGTATTAATCTGTGTTACAGAAAAAACTTTACTCTTCATCCATATCCTGTCCAATCTTACTTAAGACACCATTGATAAATGGTGCTGCCTTTTCATTGCAGTATTTCTTTGCAAGTTCTACTGCCTCATTGATCGCTACTTTTCTTGGCACCTGTTCATCTAATAAGATTTCATAGGTTGCAAGTCTTAAAATAGATAATTCAGCTTTTCCAAGTCTCTCTAAATTCCATGCATTCGTATGTGCAGAAATCTGTTCATCGATTTCATCTAAATGTTCGATCAGATTCTCTGTTTTCTCTGTAATTTCTTTCTGTGTCTTCTCATTGATATTTTCATGTCCATGAAAATATAATTCAACCTGATCTTCAAATTCTTCTTTCTCACAAAATTCTACACAAAATAAAATTCTGAAAATATGTTCTCTTACCTCACTTCTTTTCATTAGGGTTCCTTTCTGCGATACAAAGACGGAACTGCGATCAGTCCCGTCTGACTTTGCTTTATATTCTTTCTTACTCTTCTTCTGCTGCAACGCCTGTGACACGGACGTTAACTTCTCTGACCTTTAATCCTGTCATGTTCTCGATTGCTGCTTTCACACGATCTTGAACTTTCTTAGAAATCTCTGGAATACTAACTCCATAGTCAAGTTCTAATGCAAGATTGACTCTTACATGATGATTCTCTACGACAACTTTGACTCCCTTGGACAGATTATTCACTCCAAGTTTACTTACCAGTTCATTCGTGATATTCCCACACATTCTGGCAACTCCTGTCACTTCAGTTGCTGCAATTCCTGCGATCACTGCGATCACATCATCTGCAATTTTCACTTCCCCGAGCACTCCCTGCTCGTTTATCTGGTAACTACTTTTATTCTCCATAGTAAAAGCCTCCTGTATTTCTGCATACTGATATGATTTATTATACCAAAGATGAATATGTTATTCAAACTATTTTATAACATTCTTTTTGATCTTATCTCTTTAAAATGTTAAGAATAATTGATTTTCTTCCATATTTGTAAGATAATACTTTTGGCAGATATCCTTTGCGAATCTGACCTTTTATTAAAGGAAATCATATAATATGAAAAAATTAACAAGACAGGAGAAACATGAACAGTGTATGCGTGAGATCCGTGGAACACTGATCGTTGTATTGATCTGCTGTGCTTGGCATATTGCTAGTGCGTTTTTGTTAAATGGTACTGGTCTTTATTTTCTAGGAATGCCCGCATGGTTTAGTGTGTCAACATTCGGAACGATCATACTTTCTTTGATCGGTGTCTGGTACCTATTAAAACATGTATTTATTAATTTTGAATATGACGATGAAGAGGAGGGAGAAGAATAAATGTCAGCAAATCAGAAAATCATTCTTGCAATTTTTATTGTTTACCTCGCCTTAAATGCTGCGATCGGTATCATTTTCAGTAACCGTCAAAATAAAAAACAGCATACATCCTCCGAGAAAAAATTCTTCATCGGTGGAAGAAATATGAACGGACTTCTTCTGGCAATGACAACCATGGCAACTTATACTTCTGTAAGTTCCTTTATTTCTGGTCCAGGAGCTGCTGGTCTTACTTATGGATATGCACAGGCATGGATCGCTACAGTTCAAGTTCCGATCACATTTCTGGTACTAGGTGTCCTTGGTAACAAACTTGCTTTAGTTTCCAGAAGAACTGGTGCCGTTACTGTTGTAGGTTATTTAAAGGCTCGTTATAAAAGTGATGTTTTAGTTATTGTAACCAGCTTACTTATGGTTGCCTTCTTCATGGCACAGATGATCGGACAATTTACTGGCGGAGCAACTTTGATCTCTTCTATCACTGGACTTGATCATGTTGTTTCTTTATTGATCTTTGGAGCAGTTGTTATCATTTATACATCTTTTGGTGGTTTCAGCGCTGTTGCGATCACAGATACGATTCAGGGAATTATCATGTGTGTCGGTACATTTTTACTTTTATTCTTTGTATTAAAAGCTGGCGGCGGACTTGCTGGTATTGATGCCGGACTGGCACAGAATCTGCCTGGAGTATATGATGATCTATTTTCAAAGTACAGTCCCGGTACGCTACTTAGTTTCTGGATTCTTGTAGGATTTGGTACACTTGGACTTCCTCAGACAGCCGTTCGTTCTATGGGATTTAAAAATACAAAGAGTCTTCATTCTGCGATGTGGATCGGTGCTGTTACCTGCAGTTTTATCATCGTTGGTATGCATATGGCTGGTACATGGGCCGGTGCACTGGTAGATACTAAGAACCTTCCGACGTCTGATTACTTTATCCCATACATCGTTCAGAAGATCATGCCAGTCGGACTTGCAGGAACTTTCCTAGCTGCTCCTATGGCTGCTGTTATGTCTACCGCTGATTCTCTTTTGATTCTTGCTTCTGCAGCGATCGTGAAAGATCTATGGCGTAACTATGTTGTCAAAGATGATCCTGTGAAAATTCAGTCTTATAACAAAAATGTTGGGAAAATGAGCACGCTCGTTACGTTCGCATTTGGTGTGATCGTTATCTTACTTACGATCAATCCACCTGATATCATTTTCTTTCTGAATCTATTTGCCTTAGGTGGTCTGGAATGCAGTTTTTTCTGGCCTTTGGTCGGAGGATTATTCTGGAAGAAAGGAACAAAACAGGCAGCAGTCTTTAGTTCTCTCGGTGCTGCGATCACTTATGTATTTTGTTATTATAACGTCCAGATTGCTGGAATCAATGCTGTTGTATGGGGACTTCTTGCTGGTGGAATCTTATATTTTGTGATAGGAAATATCACTTGTAAAAATGGTCTTGACGAAGATATCATCAAAAATTGTTTCTAAATTTTAAAGCATAGAAACTATCTTAAAAGCAATACACATTAAAAATCCCCCATGTATGATATATGAAACTTCTTATTAATATCATACATGAGGGATTTTATCATTTTCATCCTTATTGCAATATATAATTCTCCAACATAATTTCCTGATACGCTGCCTTTTTTTGATACTTCATATCTTCTTTGATTTCTTGAAGTTCTTCAATGAATATCTGATCCAGCTGCTTTAATCTTCGTTTATTTAATGTTACATCTGACAGATTTTGCTCATAAAGATCCATCGAATAATTCCATTTTTTCTTTAAATACTTTATTAAATGCTGCAACTGAAGCAAATCCATTATTCATCACAATCTTAATTACCGGAATGTCCGTGTACATTAAATATTCCATCGCATGAGTTATTATTTTCTGTCTTTATTTTAGCTTGAAAGAAGCAACACTCGTAATGATTCACTGAAATCATTACTAATTAACAATTACTTTCTTAATCTCTGACCACGTACTATATTTATTCTTTCTATTGATTCTCTTATAAGCACGTATCTGAATATAAAGTGTTTTTTTGTTTTTTAATTTTTTATTTTTAATAACTATTTTCTTGGAATTTGTCTGTACAACCTTTGTCCAAATAGCACCCTTATTCTTCTTAGCTTTCTTTTTGGATGAATATATTTTTATTTGATAACCAGTTACCTTAGGTACTGCTTTTGATAATATTATTGTTAAGGACTTTGAGGATTTTTTCTTTTTCGCACTTTTAATTTTTGCTTTACTAATGGTTATATTTTCTTTTTTGCTGTTATTTGTTTTATGTCCTTGTGATAAATCAGACTTGTTATTACTATTATTAACATTTCCATTTGTTATTGCTCCAGTTGGTTCCTTTTCTGGTTCCTTTGTTGGTTCCTTTGTTGGTTCCTTTTCTGGCTGATCATCTGTCTGATCTAAAGTTTTTACTACTATTATTTTGCATGTAGCTGTTATATTTCCATTTTCACTTGTAGCTGTTATATCAGCTGTTCCTAACGAATGGGCTGTAATCTCACCACATTCATTTACAGTAGCCACTTCTTTGTTATTACTTGCAAAATAAATTCTTTTATTCTTTATATTATCCGGGCTTACTTTGGCAATCAACTTACTCGTTGTACCAAGCAAAACTTTTTCTGATGTTTTATCTAATTTTATAGATTGTGGTACTTTCTCCTCTTCTGATCCAATATAAGCTTTTTCATACACTGTTCTATAAGAATAACTTGTTTCATTCCCATTTGCATCTGTAAGATGATCATATGTTATTTGATAAACTCCTCCTATTTTAAAAACAATAGAATCATCGCTATAGGAAATAAGATCCCCACTTCTTTCATAATTTTGATTTTCTAAAAGATTATTCGGATCAATCTTCCATTTCTTATTGCTATTGAGACATTCAATCGTTATTGTAGTATCAGCTGTCGGTTTTAACTTATTATAAAACTGACATGTCCACATTCCTGATGGCGAAAATCCACTTTCTGAAATAGTAATTCCTTTTGGTGGCCATGCAACAACATCTACATTAGAGCTCTGCGTTCCTGACAATTTATGACATGCTTGTTGCAACGTATTTCCTACTCCAATATATTTCCATTCAGGATTTAACAGATTATATCTATGACCTCTATTATAATATTGTCCTGTCCCTTGACTATCATCTAATGCACTACTAATACTGTCTATGATACTCGTACTTATTATTCCACATGAGTATAAATTTTCTCCATTGCCACTTTGACATTTTGAATAATATTCATCGCTTAATCCCTCTACCTTTGGTGGATTATGAGGTGATGAATTTTTTATATTATTTTTTGCCAAATATACCGTGTACGTAGATTTGCACTGTGCATCCATAGACAATTGTTCTGAATATTCCAATGGATTTAGTCCAGCTCCCACACGAATTGCATTTAAATAATCAACTGCTCCTTTTGCAACTTCTTTACTTAACTTTCCACCTTCTATATTCTTAATTGAATCGTAAGAAGGTTTAATCTCATAATATGATTTCATAGAATTAACTGTGTTTACTGAGTTTATATAATATTTTCTGGAATTTTCCAATAACTCTTTTTCTCTTTCTGTATATGCAACAGACTTCCAATCTGCCAATAATTCTTTATTTACAAACCCCTCCATAATCCAATAATCATCATTTTCTTCTCCTGTTGGATAATACATAAAGCCTATTGCATTTCCTTTTGGGCACTCGTAATTTCTAGCATTTTCCGCAAATTCCAATGGATTAGGGTAAAAATATTCCAGAAATGTGGCTTTTCTTCCAGTCATTAACTGATAACAAGAACTTTGATTTGTGCTCTTACAATAATCATATAGATCGCTATGATTATCTGCCAGCTGTGCACCTATATTAAACAATTTTTCATCAAAATATGTTGCAGTTTTATATCCATATAAATAAGAAATAGCATTCCACATTTCCACTGCATGTTTGCAAAGATTTCTATTATTTTCTGTTAAATTTTCTGTAAATCTCTTATATGCATCCAAATGAAATTTTGTGTAATATATCACAGCATATAACTTGCCATCATCGTCTTTCGCCTCACAACCTGCCCGAGCATAAGGATTAACTTTCTCTCCATAACTGTATTTATTCGTTTCGAACCCAGGACTTACGCTTCCATAACATACAATCTTCCCATCAGAATCAGTTTCTAAATATAAATAATCACTATAATCTTTTCCGTAAAATGTATAAGCATATCCATCCCAATATGATGGTGTCGTTAATTTTGGTTCACCAAACATTTTCTTAACATCATCAATTTTCATATTTTTTGTTACCGTTTTCCCACCTACTGTGATCAATTTTCCATCAACAGATGCTTCCGCTTTTACTGGAATTGAAATTGTTGGAATACTTGATATGATCACTAGTGCTATTGCAATCATATTGGATATGATTCTTTTCCATCGTTTCTTCATATTTTTCTTGTCCTTAATCATATATTTCCACAACGCCTCCTATTTTAGACATTTCCACCTTCTGGCGATCCCCTATATTTTTTGTACTATCACAAGTCGACAGAAATCTCTAATTTTTCAATTTAAATTTGTTCAACACACTCTCCTTATTCAATTCAAACTTCACATATACCGGGTCATGATCTGAATATGAATATCCCGTATTAATATTCTTATACATATCACATTTTACATTATCTGAGATAATAAATCCATCCAATGTAACAGTGTAAGTCTTTCCTGGTATGTATTTCATATCTGCATTTCGTGAACTATTCCACAGATTTTCTTTCTTTGGCAGTTGATCCATACAGAAAGAAAAATGTTCTGGAAGCATATTTCTTGGGAATGGATATGCCCAGGATTCTCTATCGGTAGAATCGTCATCTTCTGCAGCCTTGAGGTCATGGTTAAAATCCCCGCCACATAATACATAATTTCCTGCTTCGTATTCTTTTTTCATATCCGCTGAAAGCATACGGATCTGTCCTTTTCTGATCTTATCACTGTTTCCGTAGGCTGACATATGAAGCTGAAAGATCACGAGGTATTTCCCATTATCCACTGGAATTCTTGAAATACTGTAGCAACGATCTAAATCAAAAAATTTATTGTATGATGTTGAAATCGGAAGACTTCTTCTTAGTGAATCTTTGATCGGATATCTGGAAAATAAAGCTAATCCTGCTTTGCTGCTTCCATGTGGCTGTGTGAATGGATAGAATAGAAAAGCAGAATCATAATTTTGTGCAAACACTGTATCGTAATTCTTCAAGCATTTCTTTAGTATGGAATATTCATTTACATGATAACTTCTGGTGGAATTAAGATCTACTTCCTCTATTAAGGCAAAATCCGGATCATACGATTTTGTTAGATTCCCTGCATTTTTAACTGTTTTAAGAACACTTTTCTTGCTCTTTGCCCAAGATGATTTTCCTCCATCCATAAAAAAGCTGAAATCTGGCGTATAGGCTCCGAATCCAATATTGTATGTAATTGCTGAATATTGTTTTCCTGTTGTTAGTATTTGTTTTGTTTCTGTGTGAGATTCTACGGAAAGGGATTTGTTATCTTCAATTCTATGGTAACTTGCATAGAGATAAATGATATATCCTAGCACAATGACCACAATAAAGCCTAATAAAACTCCTATTGTCTTTAATACTTTTTTCGCTATCTTCATAACTTTCTATTCCTTCATTTTATCTTTATTTATCCGATACTTAGTGATTGTATTTATTATAACATACAAAAAGCGTCCTTGGGACATTAATACATCTGATTTATCAGATATACCAGGTACTTCCACGTGATCTTTAAACATTCAAAGCAAATCAATCACCAGATTGAAGTTGTTGCAGACATGAACGACCTCAGAAAACTGGTCAGTGAATATGGAAAGATCGGATCGAATCTCAATCAGATTAGCTGTCAGCTAACAAAAATCGGATTGCGTTAGCTGGAAATTGATCATTTTGAATGGAATTTTGTGTCACGAACGTGATTTGAAAATAACAAAAGCGTTCGTTGTCAGCTAATCCAGCTAACATTTTCGAACGCTTTGAAGCCCGTCGCCAAGAGGATTTGAACCTCCGACCCCTCGCTTAGGAGGCGAGTGCTCTATCCAGCTGAGCTATGACGACACATGCCGCAAACCCTTGATTTTACTGGGTTTCTGGGATTTTTCCCTTCGGCCATATATAAGATTATCAACTCTATTTTGAGTTGTCAATCTACAGATTTTTTCGATTTGGTAACATTAGAACGTTCCCCAAATTGGGGAATGCTTTGTTGTCACCTTTAGCATTATTCAGAATAGATTCGAACTGAAAGTTGTTTTTTATTTTTTCCCTTTGGGGAATGCCTCGGCTTTCTCTTAGGAGTTGAATCCATGCTTTGTCCGTTTGATATCGCGAAGTGTTAAATGTGCCGTAAACATGGCATTTTTGGCACTTTTTTGTTTCTTCATTTTTGTCCGTTTTGTGCTAATAAATGGGTTCGGATGATGGTTCGGATGACGTCATCCGAACCCCTCTAATTAGCAAAATATTAGCAAAAAAGTTCGAATTAGCACAGGTCGGTCGAACACTTTTCCCCCATTTTTGGGTGCCCCCGACATGCATTCGAACCCTATGGCACAGGGCCCGAAAAAATTTGGCGTCCCCGACAGAATCCGAACCGTTCGGATGCTCTCTTGAATGCCTACTAGACTCAAAATACAGTATTTACATAGTCTAAACACCTGACTATGAAGAAAGATTATTACAGTTTTGATGAATAAAGCTTACTATGCTATAGTTTCTTTAAAGAAACTCTTTATTAAAATCATTCAAATATAAAAAGATTGGAGAAAACATGAACAATGAAATTATTAAATTTGTAAATGGTGATTTACAGCTGGATGTTACAGTATCACCAGATAATGAAACAGTATGGTTAAATCGTAATCAACTTGCACAATTATTTGACAGAGACGTTAAAACCATTGGTAAGCATATTAACAATGCTTTAAAAGAAGAATTAGATGATTCAACTGTCGCAAAATTTGCGACAGTTCAAACTGAAGGAAACAGAAAAATACAAAGATCTATTGAATACTATAATTTGGATATGATTATTTCCGTGGGATATCGTGTGAAATCTCAAAATGGTGTTATCTTTCGAAAATGGGCCACTTCTATATTAAAAGACTACATGATGAAGGGATATGCAATAAATGAAAAAAGGATTGAGGTACTAAATAAAACTGTTTCAATTCAATCCAGAATGTTAGCTTCTACTTTAGGTATTGAGGAAAAAGAAGTTTTGAATGTCATTGAAGCCTATTCAAATGCACTATCATTACTTGATGATTATGATCATGGGTGTATTTCTAAACCAAAAGGTAAAGACTCTATTTACCAATTAACCTATGAAGAGTGCAGAACTCTTATTGATTCTATGAAATATGGTGGATTTTCTGATGTATTTGGTGTTGAAAAAGAACCAGGCAAATTGAATGGAATTATTGCAGCTGTATATCAAAATGTATTTGGACAAGAAATCTATCCAAGCATTGAAGAAAAGGCAGCTAATCTACTGTACTTTCTAGTCAAAGATCATCCTTTTGTAGATGGATGCAAACGAATTGGCGCTTCCATTTTTCTTGAATTTTTGAATAAGAATCAACATTTAATCATTGATGGAAAACAAATCATTTCAGATAGCGCCTTAGTTGCTATTACATTAATGATTGCCGAATCTAGACCAGAAGAAAAAGAAACAATGGTCAAGCTAGTTATGAATTTCTTAAAAGCTTAATCTATGCTCTTTATTCCCTGCTCCTTTTACATAGCCAACAAATGGTTGGTTGTGGGAAAGGAGTTTTTTTATGCGTAAATGTAAAGTAATCGCAGTCACGAATCAAAAAGGTGGCGTTGGTAAAACAACAACGACAGAGAATGTGGCAATTGGTTTATCTCGACAGGGATTGGATGTATTGATTGTAGATTTTGATCCCCAAGGTGATCTGACAAGTTGCTTAGGTTGGAAAAACAATGATGCTTTAGAACATTCTGTATCTTCTATGCTGGACGATTATATAAATGACAATGATATTGATTATGATTCTTTGATTTTGCATCATGAAGAAAATGTAGATCTGATTCCGGCAAACATTGAATTGGCTGATTTTGAAATGCGTTTAGTCAGTGTCATTAACCGAGAGCAGACATTAAGTAATTGTATTGAACCATTAAGAGATAAATACGATTACATCATGATTGATTGTCCACCTTCTCTTGGCATGCTTACAGTGAATGCATTATCTGCAGCAGATGAAGTATTAATACCAGTACAAACACAGTATTTGCCAGCTAAAGGAATGACTAAATTGTTACAGACGGTCAATAAAGTGCAGCGTAAGATCAATAGTAATTTGAAGATTACAGGAATTGTAATGACACTTGCAGATCTAAACACCAACATCACCAAAAGTACGATTGGTACGATACGAGAAAGCTTTGGAAAGAACATTCGTGTATTCGATACGATCATTCCAAAAGCTACGAAAGCCAGTGAAGCATCAATTTCAGGTAAAAGTATCTATGCGTATGCCAAAGATTCAAAAGTCGCTGTTGCCTATGATAATCTGACAAAAGAATTGATAAAAAATCAAAAAGTAAAACATAAAGACGAAATGAGTCTTTAGGAGAAGTAGAATGAAAAACAATCATGTGGAATTATTTGGAACTTTGACAAGAGATATTGAAGTATCCAGAAATGTTAAGGGAAATACTTTTGTAAAGTTCTCTTTAGCTTGTTTACGAGATGGAAAGAAACCATGGACAGATTATATTAACTGTATTGCCTTTGGTGATATGGCAAATGATATCTGTAAACATGGTGATAAAGATACAGGATTCTGTATTGTAGGCAATCTTCGTACAAGCTCTTATGAAAAAAATGGTAATAAACAGTATGCAACCAATGTTGTTGTCGAGTCTTTTGAATTGTTAAATGACTAGAATTAAACGATGTCCCTATTGTCATGGTGCAGCACATTTGTTGATTGACTGGGACAGCAAACGAATCAATGGCTATTATGGTCAATATGTTACATGTACTTTGTGTTCTGCAAGGACACAAACCAAACAAACTTCTGATCAAGCTATTGATGAATGGAATCATCAAACAATGAAAAATACAATACAACTCACTCTATTTTAAAGGAGGTGGCACATTTGCCAAAACTAGATTTAGGATTGCCTAGCTATGACTCTTTGTTTTCTACAGAAGAAGAAAGACAAGAAGCCAATAGTGAAAAAGTAATGACAATCCCTATAGATAAGATTACAGATTTTAAAGAACATCCCTTCCATGTCACGATGGATGAGGATATGGCAAAGCTTATTGATTCGATTAAGGAAAACGATATGCTGATGCCTGCATTAGTTCGTCCGAAAAAAGATGGAACATATGAAATGATTTCGGGTCACAGGCGTAAATTTGCCTTGTCACAGCTAGGAAGAGAAAAAATGAATGTAATTATCCGAGATTTGGATGATGACCAGGCAACAATATTAATGGTCGATTCCAATATTCAACGTGAAAACATTTATCCTAGCGAACGTGGTTATGCTTATAAAATGCGACTGGAAGCCATGAAACATCAAGGAAAACGAATAGAAGAGATTTCAGATGACGAATTAGGTGTTGAATATAAGAAGACAACTTGTGGTCAAGTTGGCCACAAGTCCATTGATATACTGGCAAATAATGTTGGTGAAAGTAGAAAACAGATTCAAAGATTTATCCGCTTAACCTATCTGATTGAACCATTACAGGAAATGGTGGATGGACGACATGAAAATGAAATCAAGATTGCATTTAATCCTGCTGTTGAACTTTCTTATTTAACAGAATCTGAACAGTATGATTTAGCTAATGCAATTGTTGAAAATCAACGAACACCGTCACTTGCTCAATGTCAGGAATTTAAGCGATTGAGTCATGATGGTGAATTAACATCCGAATTCATTGAAGATACTTTATCGGAGGAAAAACCAAACCAACGAGAAAAGTTATCTTTTCAAATGAAGGAAATCGATAAATATTTTCCCAAGGACTTTACACCAGGCAAGAAAAAGGATCTCATGATTCACTTGCTGGAAAACTGGGCAAAGAAAAGATCACGAGAACAAGAACGGTAGTTGAATATGCAACTGTTTTTTTTCTACTTGTGATTGTTTCCAAACTGTTGGAGGGGCAGTTTGTCTTTGTGTCAAGACGTGTGACTGTTACCTCCCCTAAAACCCCTCCTACCTACCGAAACAATCTTTATTACCTACCGAAAAAGAAAAAATGTTGTTATTGAGTAAGTATTAGAAATATTTGTATCTAGGTAATTGTTAATAAGAACTTGTATTTTAAAGATAGAGATATTTATCAAGACATACAATTGGAGGTAAAACGATGAAAAGAAAGTTAATTGCTTTATGTATTTCTAGTGTTCTTGTTGGTATTGGAATCATCTTTAACATGAATCAAGATGTATCTGTACCTACTGTAGAAAAGTTTACGGAAGATACTTCTTTAAGTGTTCGTAAACATGAAGATGCTGTTAGTGAACATGAAAAAGTTGATACAGAAGAAAAGGCAAAGGATGTAGCTATCAAAGAAATAAAATCTAAAGAAGCCACAAAGGAAGAACAATCTACAAGTAAAAGTGAATCCAAATCAACCAGTGTTTCTTCGGAAGGTAAAAAACAAAATTCAAAGAAAGAAAGTGCTACTAAGAGTTCTTCTAGTTCAAATCAAAAAGTTTCAACTTCCAACAGTTCTAATACTTCAGATAAATCAATCAATGATGTTGTAAGTCAACCTATTGAAAAGCCCAGTGAATCCAAACAAGAACCAGTAGTAGAACCTACACCTACTCCAGAACCAGCAAGACCAAGTTATGCTTGTCCTGGTGGTGTCAATCAAAATGTTAGTTGTGATGTGATTTTGGATACCAACTTTTATTTTGCAACCTATGGTTCACAAGCTGAAGCAGATGCTGCAGGAATGTATTATCTGGATGAAGTGATGTACATTGGTGAGATTGAAATCACAAACTATTCTGTACAGCCTGTTTATCGAAATGATCATAGTATTGCCTATTATGGTTTGAATCTTTGGAGTAATGGAACTTTAATTCAGTAAAGGATGTGATAAATGACAATTGAATAAATACTTTGGCGAGAACATTCTCGTCTTTTTTGTTGCAACAACCTAAATGAAAGGAAAAAGAAGATGAAAAATATATTAAAGAAAGGCAGCAAGTTCTTTCTTTCTGCACTAGTGATATTGAATTCATTTATGAATATAATCACAGTACATGCAGAAGAAACTACTACAGAAAATGATTTAGATACAATTACAGAATTAGGCTATTTGGAAGATGTATTTCCGGATCAAATCATAAATGAAAATGATACAATGATGACCAATACAACTTCCTGTGGGACACGATATGCCATGATTTATATCGAAAACCAGTACGGATTTGATTATATCTCACATTTATATGTTGGTGATAAAACCGTATTTTGTATTGAGCCGATGCAATTGTTTATAGCTGGTAATGATTATGTTCCAGATAGTGCCAAATGGGATGAACTAAGTGAAAGCCAAAGACAAGCTATTTGGGAAATCAATTATTATGGTTATTCTTATCCAGGACATGAAAGTGAAAACTATTATGTAGCTACTCAAATCATGATCTGGCAAGTTGTTACTGGCAATTGGTATCAACCGTACTATATGGATGGAACGACAACATATGATATTTCAAATGAAATGAATGAAATTAACAACTTAAGAAGTACACCTCAAGGAAGACCTTCATTCAATAACCAAACAATCAAAATGGGACTAAATACTCCAGTTACTTTAACAGATTCAAAAGGAACATTAAGCAATTATTCTATTACAAGTGGAAATGGTGTTAATGCTTCTGTAAATGGAAATGATTTAACGGTATCCATCACTTCAGAAAACTATGATAAAACACTTACCTTCTCAAGAAACTTTGGAGCAAGAGACGTCAATATTATTTATGGAAGTGGAGGTTATCAGCGTGTTATTTATCTGGCAAGCAGAAGAGATCCTTCTCCTAATTTCAAATTGAATTTTGATTTGATGTATGCCGATATTGAAGTGGAAAAACAAGATGCTGAAACAAGCAATAAGACACAAGGTGATGCCACATTTAATGGAGCAACCTTTGCGATTAAAGATACAAGTGGAAATACACTTGAAACTCTTACAACAAATGGATCTAAAGTAAAATCGAAAAAGTATCCTGTTGGAACTACATTGAATGTATGTGAAGTCGCTTCTCCTGAAGGCTATCTTACAAACAACAATTGTAATTCAGTTAAACTTGATTATTCAGGTGATAATACACCTAGTACATTCTCTACAACTGTTAAAGATCAAGTAATTAAGGGTCGTATTGAAATTGCAAAAACGATTGATAAAGAGAAATATGGATTATTCCAATCAAATGTTCAAAAGCCGGGTGAAGGATTTAAATTTGATATTATTTTAAAATCGACAGGTAAAGTCGTATCAACATTGACTACGGATGAAGATGGTCGAGCTATTAGTGATTATCTTCCATATGGAACTTATATTGTTAAAGAACATGAAACAACTGGATATGATACTTTAAAACCTTTTGAAGTGAAGATTGATAAAGATCAAAAGACCTATTTCTATAACATCTATAATGATACAATCAAAGCCGAATTAACAATCTATAAAACAGACAGTGAAACAGGTAAACGTATTCCAGCAGCTGGAGTAGAATTTAAAATCAAAGATGCAGATGGAAACTATGTAACACAGGAAGTGACTTATCCTAAAAAATATACAACGGATGTATTTAAAACGGATGAAGATGGATCTGTACATTTACCTGCTCCGTTAAAATATGGAGAATACAAATTAGTCGAAATCAAAGCACCACATGGCTATGTGTTAAAAGATACAGAGATTCCAATCAATGTAGATGGTTCTAGTACAGAAATCTTTATGAACTTTGATAACAAGACACAAAAAGGACAGGTTTATGTTGAAAAGAGTGGTGAAATGTTATCTGGTGTTGAAGAATCTGAAACAGATTATGGAACACTTTATACACCAGTCTATAAAGAAAAATATCTATCTGGTGTTACGTATGAAATCACAGCTCGTGAAGATATTGTTACTCCAGAAGGAACAGTATGGTTCCATAAAGGGGATGTTGTAGATACATTTACAACAGGTGATGGTATTACAACTTCTTCATTACTTCAGTTAGGTAAATATTCCATCAAAGAAACTGCAACGCAAACAGGATTTGTATTAGATGAAAATAGCTATGATTTTGATATTGAATATGCAGGTCAAATGATCGATGTTGTTGAAATCAAACAGGCTTATGTCAACGAAAGACAAAAGTTGGATTTACAGATCACTAAAACATTTGAAGATGAAGATAAAGATGCATATAAAGATGTTGTCTTTGGCGTCTATTCTAAAAATGATATTACTGTAGATGATAAAGTCATCATTCCAGCGAATGGATTAGTTGGTACATTAACGATTGATAAAGATGGTAAAAATGTAGAACAGTTAGATCTTCCTACTGGGGATTATTACGTAAAAGAATTGGGAACAAATGTCGGGTTCAAATTAGATGAAGAAGAACATGATTTTACGTTCAACTATGATGAAGATACAACAAAATCCACAGTCATTGTTCCTATGGAATTACACAATGAAAAGCGTAGATTAGAATTGGATATCAACAAAGTGGATAAAGATCATCATGATCATTTCTTAAATGGAGCTATCTTTGAAGTCTATGATAAAAAAGCTAAATCATACATCACAACACTTGCATCTGGTCAGTTAATGATCGTTGGTGATGATGCAAATGAAGAATATGAAATCTCTAAGGATGAAGATTTTACAAAGATCATCAAAACCGTTAAAACTGATGAAAATAAACAAATCATCTTAGATATTGAAGATGGTACGTATTATTCTCGTAAAGTTGGAAATGACAAGGTTAATAAACATGTCATTAAAGATGGAAAAGCCGTATTAGTTGATGCCATCTATGGCCATGAATATGAATTCAAGGAAATCAAAGCTCCTACTTCTTATCAGTTAGCGGATAAATCCAAAGCTTACAAAGTAGAAGCAGATAAAGATACAGATACGATCATTTATTATTTTGAAAATGCACGTATCGTTGTTCCAAATACAGGGGTATAAATAGTATGAAACATAAGAAAATAAAAATAGTTGCACTAACAATTGTTGCAGCAAGTTTATTAGGTGGAATTCTATATAGTGAGTTTGGAACAAAGAAATCTTATGATTATTCAGAATACTATGTAGAATCGAAGCCAAGTAAAGCAACAAAACAAAATAAAGATAATGAGGAAGCTTCTGAAAAGGAGCTTTCTTTATCTTTACTCCAAAAAACAAACAATGATGTTGTTGGCATTTTAGAATTTGATAATCGAGTTATTTATGAACCTGTTGTACAGGCACCGGATAATGATTACTACGTTCGTAAAAATATCAAAAAAGAATATGCCAATGCCGGAATACCATTTGTATCAGCTGACGGAAATATTGATTCAAAAAATGTTGTGATTTATGGTCATTCCAGTAAATGGAATAACATCATTTTTACACCATTAATGAACTATATTAATCAAAACTACTATAAAGAACATCCAACATTTCATTTCATTACAGAAAGTGAAACGAGAACGTATCAGATATTTGGTGTTATGAATGTGGATCTAAACAACTTGAATGATTCTTTAGAATTCACACAATCCAGTTGGGATTCAAATACTTCATTCAATGCCTTTTTATCCGATTCTATTAATCGAGGATTATATAAAACAGGTATTTCAGTCAATACTGATGATAAGTTAATGACTTTAGTGACTTGCGATACAAGAGATGATAACAAGAGAATTGTCATACTAGCAAAAAGAACGGATTGATTCAAAAAGTCTATAAATTCATGAAAAGTTAATAGTTCTATGATATTGTTAATCTATACTTAAAACTTTTTTGATTTATGGGAGGAAACATTAATTGGTGAATAATAAATTAAAATGTAAATTGTGTGGTAATTATTTTGATAATAATGAAATGAGTGAAGAACATTATCCAGCCCGTAGTGTAGGAAATAACGATATTGTTGCAGTTGATATATCTAAGACAATTGATACCCTTTTATCAAATGAAACTAGAAAAAATATACTAAATCGTGTAGAACACGGTGAAAATATTAAGCAAATATCGGACGATCTTTTTGATGATGAATTAGCAATTCCATTATATCCACATGGTCGCACGGCTCGAACACTTTGTAAAAGATGTAATACTTTTCTAGGTAAGTATGATGAAGCATATTTAAAATTTTTTAATGCTGATGGAGATCCAAAGATAATTAAAGGATTTAGTGAAAAAACTAAATATCAGATAATTAAATCTGTATATGGGAAGTTTCTTTCTATACCTGAGACATCGGAAGAAAGTTTTGATTTTATAGATTTTCTTAAAGACGATACAAATAAAGACTATAAGGGAGTTTGGAACTTATATTTTGTAAAGAGAGATTATAGCAGTGATATTTTAGGACTAAAAAATATTGATACCGGTAAACTTGAATTCGAAGCTGGAGTAGTATATGAATTATCAGATGATAAGTTTATATATAACCTTTTGAATTTAAAAAAACATGATACTTATAAAATGACAAATATATTTGATATATTAAAAAAGAACTATGTATTGACTAATGGTGTTGGAGAAACTGGTGGTTATCATGCTCAAATTTTATTTTCAAAATTATTTTCAGAATGATATCATGCCTTCGAATTTTTTAGTTAGTATTACCTATATAAATGGGTAATGCTTTTCTTTTACCCTATTTTAGAAAGGACGGTGATGAGATGGCTAATTATAAATCTTCGGATGAAAAAACTAAACAAGCCTTTGAAATGATTGAACAAGGTGTAAAGGATGTGTATTCTTCTGACTCCTTTAAACGATATTTATCTTGTCTTAGCAAATTCCACAATTATTCATTGAACAACACTTTATTGATATTGGCTCAAAAGCCTGATGCAAGTTTAGTTGCAGGATATCGTTCCTGGCAGGCAAACTTTAATCGTCATGTGGACAAAGGTGAAAAAGGATTGATGATTCTTGCTCCTATTACGTATAAAGAAGATCGATTAATGAATAAAGTAGATGAAAATGGAAATGTTGAATTGGACGAAACTGGTTCACCCATCCAAGAACAGCGACAAATCAATGTTACTCGTTTTAAGACAACAACCGTATTTGATATATCACAAACTTCTGGGGATCCTCTTCCCTCTTTGATTCATGATTTAACGGGTTCTAACAAGGAAGCTAAGGCAATCATTCAATCCGTACAATCTATCTGTACAATTCTCATTGAATTTAAAACAGAAACAGAAGATTTGAATCTTATGACAGGAGCTAAGGGATACTATTCTCCTAAAGAAGATAAGATTGTGATTAATAAAGATTTGGAAGATCTACAAATCGCCAAAACATTAATTCATGAGTATGCTCACAGCATACTTCATAAACAAACAGATAAAAATCAAAGCCAACGAGAAATTGAAGCCGAATCGCTGGCTTTTGTGTTATGTGATCATTTTGGATTAGATACTTCTGAATATTCCTTCGGCTATATCGCAAGTTACGCCAGCAAAGATTTTGATGAATTAAAATCCATCCTAATTAATATTCAAAGTAGTGCTCACGAAATGATTGAACAAATAGAACCTGTATTCAAGGAGAAGCTGCATATGATAGAAATGAAAAGTAAATATATAACACCATTAAAAATGGAACAAATGAATCATGATATTGTGATTCAAGTTTCTTCTCTAATGAAACAGTATAAAGACGCATTAGATGATCCAAATGTATCCACTTCGGATATTCATGAAATGGTAGATCAACAAATCTATGATGTTATCAATAGTAAGCCTGATTTTTCTGATCAGGCTTTTTTGTTCGGAAACAATCATGACTATTACCAAGCCCTTCGAACTGTATGTTTTGAAGCATTTACGAATCAAAATTTTGATACAAGTAAGAACTGGTTTATTGAAAATTCTATTGAACATAGAAACTATGAATTATTTGAACAAATTGCTCAACCATTACTGACCCATGATGCTTACTACATGAAATATACAACACCTGGATTTATGGATCTGAACGTGGAAATCATTGATGATGATCGTTTTGCGATGGCTCATAACTATGAATTGAATGGTGATTTAATGGCTGATCCTGATATTGAATTTACAGTGGATAAAGAAAACAGACTGCTCTATCCACAGTCTTATCAACAGGATAATCTTCAATTCTACCAACGAGTGGATGGTGATCCATTTCGTGCTAATGAATTAAATCGTTTTATGAATCAGTGGATTCACAATATTCAGGAACAAAAATACAAAGTAGAAACAATTTATACAGATGAACTTGAATTATCCACAAAAGAAAATCCATCTGGTGTTCGAAAGTTTTGCAAAGAAAATGGAATCGCAAAGATGGCACCAAAAAGTAAGGAGTTGGAAAGATGAGTAAACGATTTATACGAAAAGATGTTCTAGAAAAAGTAAGAACCCTATCTGCCTTTGATTATTTAAGAAACTATGCATCAGACCTGTTAGTAAAAAACGGGAGAACAGATTATTATCATCGAGATCATGATTCCTTGCATTTTTCCAATGGAAAATGGTATTGGTGGTCACAAGGTAAAGGTGGAACATCTGCACTTGATTATTTGATAATTGTAGAAGGTTATGAATTTAAAGATGCTTGCAACTACTTATCCGATTTAATGAATGTAAGTGAACCAGTAACAACTTATTATCATCCAAAACCAATAAAGCCATTTGAATTACCAGTCAAAGATAAGAACAATGATCTAGTGATTCGTTATCTGTGCGAAATACGAAAAATCGATAAAGATATTGTCGATGACTTCATATCCAAAGGAATGATTTATCAATCCGCTAACTTCAAGAATGCCGTGTTTGTTGGATATGATAAAGATAAACCAGCCTATGCATTTAAACGAAGCATCTTTAAGAATTTTAAATTAGATCATGCCGGAAGTAATAAAGCGTTTAGTTTCAATTACACAAATAAAAATAGTAATGAACTGCATGTATTTGAAGCAGCTATTGATTTATTGTCCTACATGACACTTTTAAAAATGGATGAAATAGATTATACAGAATTTAATTATCTGTCTCTTGCTGGTGCCAGTGATAAGATTGCGAGTAAATCTGAAGCCGATATTCCTATTGCACTAAAAGCGTATTTAGAAAGAAATCCAAATATCAAAACAATTATCTTTCATCTGGATAATGATGAAGTTGGTATTGGCGCAACATCTAAAATTATTTCCATTTTGAATTCAAAATATCAATGTATTGATGAACATCCAACTTCTTATAAAGATGTAAATGAAGAATTAATTCATAAAAATTCGTTACTATCGACATTTTTTTGATTTTCTGTTGGTTACAAATTATTTTAACTTCTGAATTCTTACAGGAAGCTCTGCAAAAGGATGAAATCAAATAAATGTTTATAGATAACAATGTTGCGTCTAAAGAAGCAATCAAAGATTTCCTAGAAGATGTGCAAAAGCAACCTGGAAAACATTAAATTCTATATTAGAAATTGCATTGCAAACACTTTATAATCTTTCACGAGGTGATAAAACAATTGAAAGATTTTGAAGGCATTGTTTTATTAAAACAAGATGGAACTGGATGGGAAGATACACTTTATTTATATGCTGCAGATATCCCATCTTTGAACATTAAACAATGTGGTGCTCTTATTATGAGCAAATACTATGTGCAATCAATTTTAAATTTACAAGCTCCTTTAGACCGGATGATTCCTGTTTATCCAATTGATTATCGAACAGAGCAGAATTTCAAAGGAACAGAAATAGAAAAACAAAAGCTAGATAACTTACTTCTTCTAGTAGCAAAAGCGATAGGAATCAAACTGTTTTTGAATCGTGAAATACCAGAAGTATTAGTGCTTCCTTGGGAAACACTAGAATCAGAATTTGATTGTTAGAATTGGAGTCATAGATGAAACAAAAAAATCTTAAACAATTATCAGAAAAAGAATTTCTTGAACGATTAGAAAAATCAAGAAAGCAATCTAAAGATGGAAAAGGGAAAGATGCAGATATTGCAATAAAAGAAATTCGAAAGAAATACAGTTTGTAATTATGATCAAGGGAAAGTTGATGCTTTCTCTTTTTTGTTATTCAAATTTAAGAAAGTGAAGGTGATGTAATTTGAATAAGCAATTTGATTTATTTCAGAAAATGAAAATCAAAGAAGTCTGTGAAAATATTAGTCGTATGACCTATGCCTATATTAATCCGGACACAAAACAACCTACTGTTGTTCCATCAAAACATTATAAGGATATTCTAGATCAGCCTGTAGAAGTTTTAGTTAATGATCAGGTAAAGAAGCAGTTCTTAAATATCATGTTTAAACAAATGAAAGCTTTAAAGGATGAAGAACCCATTCTGTTCAATGAAACATTGTTGTTGATGGATTTAAACAAAACACCAGATAATTTAGAGCTGAATGAAGAAGCTGCATTAAAGATTACAGCTACAGAACTTGTAGAAAATGAAAAAGCACAGAAGAAGAAATTCCATCTTATTGATAATGAATATTTGAATGCCTATGAATCCACAAAGAATGATTCAGAATTGATGGCTCAACTTTTTGGTGAACAACAAAATGAACGTATTTATTCCATTGAATTAGATGAAATGGATATGGAAAACCCAAAGGCAAAAGGAGGAAAAAGCAATGACTTACAACACTAGAATTTACAATTATGCCAATCTTCACTTGGAAGATAAACAAATCATTCAGGCTCAGTTGCTGATGCTTGAATCTGTAGAAGATACCATTACAAATTACACATACGCAAAGGAAACTTCCACAAATATTTTAGAATCTATTTCTCTTGAAGAAGGAATCCATGCATTAGAAGAAGCAAAACAAAATATGTATAACGATATTGTTGAATATATGATTTTTGCGATTGATAACTATGAAAATGAAGTATACGAATTAGATACAGATGATCCATTCTATGGATTGTATGTAGAAATGGAGAACTTAGAAAATGAATAATGTAGAAACAATTGAATTCAGTACGGCTAATCTTGAAAGATTGGCTTTTTATTTTAAGAATTTGAAGATGGAGGTTAGTGGAAAATGGTACACAATGACAAAGTTTTAGAGGATGTAAATGCTCTGCTTGATTATAATGCCGTTAAAGATTATTTATTTATGACAGTCATTAATGCAGAAGAACATAAAAATGATTTAGCCACTATGCCTCATACTATTATTGGAGATCTTGCGATTGTTTATAAGATTATGATACAAACAACAAATGACCGTTTTTGTTCGGCTAGAGTTACAAATCAACTCATGGATCAGTACGGAATTGATGTAAACAAACTTCATAACGATGCATTGATTTCATCGCCAAATATGATGAAACCAGAAATACTTCCATTAGAAACCATGTTGATAGGAATTCCAAAAGACATAGCCTTGGAAGAAAAAGAACATCAACTTGTTGTTCTAACAAATGAACATAAAACAGATGGTGCAGCCACAATGTTCTATACTGGAATTTTAAATGATTTGGCTGAAAAATTAGAACATGACTTATATATCATTCCATCATCAACAGATGAGTGTATTGCATTATGTGATTCCCCTTCTTTGAATATTGAACATGTTAAAGAAATGCTTCTTTCTGTTAATAAATCAACATTGGTAGATCCTGATAAAAAGCTATCTGATCATTTGTATCATTATGATAAAGATGAACACATTTTAGAAAAAGCAGATGATTATGAAAAGCGAATCAACAAACATAAATATTCGCAATTACTTCATTAGAAATTGGAGATTTCAAAATGATAAAGTACGAAGATATCGTTAAAAGAATATCCACTATTGAAAAGAAAAAAATCAAAAATGAAGAACGCATCAAAACACTTTCTGAAGAAAATAATATTCTGACTGCAAATCTAAAACTACTAAATCAGAAAAAAGAAATGTTCGAAAAGATGGATCAAGATCTTGCCGATTTGATTCCGGATAAGAAAAAGACTGTAGCCAATTAATGTCTACAGTTGTAACAAGCAACGTCTTTTGGGGACAAAAGACAAGTATTTAGGGAATATCCCTAAGACCCTGAGCTATCACAATTTGTTGATAGCTCTTTTAAGATTGGAGGTACATGAAAATGCTTAATAGTATAACACTATGTTTTATCAGTTTCCTTGGTGGTGGAATGATTGGAATGGGTACAGTTTTATTTGTTCAAGGTGCTTTCTACAATGAAAACAAAATCGAAGAAAAAAGAAATCAAAGTCAGATTAACGAATAATGACTTTGATCATCTTAACAATCTGGTTAAAGAATCAAATCTATCACGAGAATCTTACCTTCGAATGTGTATAAACGGTTTGTTACCTAGACCTGCGCCTACTAAAGAATTAATCGAAGTAATCGAAATTTTAAGAGAGATTGCTAAAAATATGAATCAAATTGCGATATCTGTTTATACACAAAATGAAATTGATAAATCCTTTTACATGGAAAACTATGAAAAGCTGCAAGATCAAATTAATGAGATTATGATTTTGATTCGACAACCAATCAATATGGAGGAAGTATGGCAATTACCAAAATATGGGCAGTAAAAGATGATTTAAATCGTGTCCTTAACTATATTAAAAATCCAGATAAAACCAAAGAAGATATGAGTGATGGTTTAAAAGAAGTTTTAACCTACACCACCCAAGGCTATAAAACCAATGAAAAAGAATTTATTACCGGAATCAATTGTGAATCTCGTACGGCCTTAAAACAGATGATGAACACTAAACTTTCCTACAACAAGATGGATGGTCGCCTTGCCTTTCATGCTGTACAATCCTTTAAACCAGGTGAAGTGACACCAGAACAATGCCATGCATTAGGTGTTCAGCTTGCTAAACAAATGTGGGGCAACCGATTTGAAGTGGTTGTTTCTACTCATTTGGATAAAGAACATCTTCACAATCATTTCGTGGTAAACTCCGTTTCCTGGGTAGATGGTAAAAAGTATGACAATAAGAAAGCTGATATCGATCACTTCCGTGAATTAAATGATGCAATCTGTAAAGAGCATGGTTTAACTGTCATCACAAAACCGGAAGGCAAAGCGATGAATTATGGCGAATGGAAAGCCGAAAAGAACGATTCCACCTATTTACGAAAACTGATTCGCTATGATGTGGATTCTGTTTTATTGTATGCAAGAACTCCTGAACAGTTTCAATCTAGTCTTGAAGAAATTGGATATGTTGTAAATTTGAATGGTAAACATTGGACTTTAAAACATCCACAATCTAAAAGAACATTTCGCTTTTATAAACTAACTCGTGATAATCGATATGATGAAGAACATTTAATGGAACGGATTAACAGTAACTTTTTATTTCCTATGCAGTCATCTGTTCCTGATGTTATACCCTGTAAAGAATATCAAGGCAATCATAGAAAATTAAAAGGAATCAAAGCGATGTATATTCGATATTGTTTTGAATTAGGTATCTTAAAGCCAAAAGGCATACCACAAAAATATCCAAGTCCAGCACTTAGAAAGGATTTGATTTACATGGACAAAATCACAAATGAAAATACTCTTATTGGCAAGCATAATCTTGAAACAATTGAAGATGTGCTTGCTTTTAAATTGGATTTAAACAATCAAATAGAAAACTGGATGAATCAAAGAAGATCCATCTACAACAAAATCAAACGAACTCGTGATCCTGAGTTGAAACAACAATTAGAACAGGATAAAAATACACTTACTTCTAAAATTGCACATGGGAAAAAGGAAATACGAATATGCGAAGATATAGAAAAGAGAGTACCTGACATTGAAGAAAAATTAAAAATGGTCAATGCATTAGAAACAGAACGTATGCAAACACAAAAAGAATACGAAAGGAGCTTGAACTTATGAACAGTGCCGATACTGCTGATCAGATGATGAAGATGACACTAGAAGGTATTCAAGTGGCTGCTGAAATTGGATTAAAAGCTGGCGGTACAACTGCTAAATCATTGGCAGTTACTTTGTATGCCATCATTACTGATAATAAAAAAATCAAAGGCAAAACCAACCTGGATAATCTATTAAAATCCAACAAGGAATTAAAAGTATTTGCGATTCATCATTCTGATTTAAAAAAGTTTTGTGAAGAAGCAAAGCATTATGGTGTTCTCTACTCTGTATTAAAAGAAAAGAACAATACAGATGGAATTGTAGATATTATGGTCAAAGCAGAAGATGCGTCCAAGATATCTAGAATGGTAGATAAATTTGATTTGGCAACCATTGATACAAAAGCCATTCGTGAATCGGTCTTATCACAAAAGGATATAAAGCCAATGAGTGATGAAGAACATGATGCATTGTTATCAAAACTGATGGATGAAAAATCAAACCCCAACAAGGCTCGGACAAGCAAGGACGGTACTCCGTTCGAGCCATCTTCAAAAACATTGAAGAAAGAAAACAAGAAGAAAACCGTCGAAAGAAAAAGATCAACAGCTACTATGGATAGACCTTCTGTACGTCAGGAATTAAAAGATATTAAGCAGCAACAATTAAAATCTTCTGCACCAAAATATCCTGTAAGAAAGAAATCCAAAAAGAAAGTGAGATGACAAATATGCGTAACTGGTTTAAGAAACAAAATGAAGAAATGATTGAAATCCAAATTGATGACACAGAAAGAAGAATTATTGTACGTGCTCTTGCCGATTTAAGAGACAAACAACGCATGGCACATAAGAATTATGACTTTCTAGATTCATTGATTGTAAAAGTTTGTGATGCAAATTCACCTTCTATAAAAGATCATTATGAGAGATGCTAAAAAAGATGAATATGTGTTTCTAGGCTTATTACTAATGCCAACAATTTGGTTTGCATTGCTTATTGCACCCTACATGGATAAAGGATTAATCAATGCAATTCCATATCTTAATGAAGCTTTAAATCATCCATTTCAAATTCAATGGACGAATTCAACATTAAAAACGATCGGTATCTTTCTGATAATCTATGTATTAGGTGTTGGGATGTATTTATCTTCATCTAAAAACTATAGAAGAACTGAAGAATACGGATCAGCTAAATGGGCAAAGCCAAATACTGTTTGCAAGAAATACGCGAATAAAGATTACTTTGCAAACAAAGTCTTTTCTCAAAATGTAAGAATGGGTTTAAATGGCAAAAAACATCGTAGAAACTTGAATACGGTTGTGATTGGTGGTTCTGGTGCTGGAAAAACAAGATTTTATGCAAAGCCAAACATCATGCAATGTAATACAAGTTTTGTTGTATTGGATCCCAAAGGTGAAATCATTCGAAGTGTTGGTCATCTATTAGAAGATAATGGCTATGTCATTAAAATGATAGACCTGATTGATATGTCTAAATCACTTGGCTATAATCCATTTCACTATATTCAAAGTGATAAGGATGTACTCAAATTAATAACCAACTTGATTCGTAATACAACACCTAAAGGTTCTTCTACCAATGATCCATTTTGGGAGAAAAGCGAAACAGCATTACTGGAAGCATTGATGTTGTATCTATACCATTATGCACCAGAAGATGAGCAGAACTTTACAATGGTCATGGAAATGCTCAATTATGCAGAAGTTAAAGAAGATGAAGAAGACTATGAAAGTCCGTTGGATGAGTTGTTTAAAAGACTAGAAACGATTGATTCTAATTCATTGGCTTTAAAACAATACAAAATTTATAAACAAGCAGCAGGTAAAACCGCCAAATCGATTCTGATTTCGGTTGGTGTAAGACTTGCTGCTTTTAACTTGGAAGAACTAGCATCACTTACTAAATATGACGAGATGGAATTAGAACAGATTGGAGAAAGAAAAACGGCTTTATTTGCGATTATTCCAGACAACGATTCCACATTCAATTTTGTAGTTGGAATGTTGTATACCCAGTTATTTCAAATGCTTTATTACCAGGCGGATTATGTACATGGTGGAGAACTTCCGATACCTGTACATTTTTTAATGGATGAATTTGCCAATGTTGCTTTACCAGATGAATTTGATAAATTGCTTTCAACCATGCGTTCAAGACAGATCTTTGTATCCATTATTTTACAGAACCTGGCTCAGATCAAAGCGTTATACAAAGATAGCTGGGAATCCATTTTAGGTAACTGTGATGAAACGTATTACCTAGGTGGTAATGAACAAAGTACACATAAATATATCAGTGAATTGCTTGGAAAAGAAACATTGGATACAAATACGTATGGTAAATCTGAAGGAAGAAGTGGTAATTATTCTACAAATTACCAACAAACAGGAAGAGAGTTATTAACAGCGGATGAAGTTCGATTGTTGAATAACAACTATGGCCTTCTTTTTATTAAGGGAGAACGCCCTGTTAAAGATAAAAAATATGATTTATTGAAACATCCAAATATCAAACAAACATTGGATGGTGGACGTGAGCCTTATATTCATGGCCAAGCTTATCATTTCATTGATGACTGGCAAAATATTCTTCTTACAGATAATGAATATGAATTGCTAGATGCCCATGAAACAGAAAATTATTTAAAGGAGATTGAAGAAAATGAAGAAAGTAAAAACAATTAGAAAAGCATTACTCTTTGCCTATATGGCATTAGTACTTATCACAAACTTTGCAACACCTATCTATGCAGCTAATGATCCAGTCACTGTTGTAAACAACTTCAGTGATTTTATGTTTGGACTTATTCGAGCTATTGGCATGATTCTATTAGGCTTTGGAATTGTACAGGTTGGTTTATCTTTAAAAAGCCATGACCCAAGTCAGAGAGCCAATGGATTTATGACCGTAGCTGGAGGAATTGTAATTACCTTTGCTAAAGAGATTTTGAATATTATTGTAGGTTAATATATGGATGGAATCATCGATAACCTAACAAGTGCAATCAATACCTGGAATTCTAAGCTTGCTGAAATATGGTTGTTACTGACTGAATCTCCAGAAACATTTAAAGGTGGAGATATATGGAAAATCATTGTAAAAGTACATGAAGGTTTACAAGCTATTGGTCTTGCCCTTCTTGTACTTTTCTTTGTATGGGGATTAATACGAACCTGTACAAGCTGGCAGGATGTCAAACGTCCAGAGCAAGCCTTCAAACTATTTCTAAGATTTATTATTGCCAGAGGTCTTGTCATGTATGGAATGGAACTGATGACAAAGATTTTTGAAATTGTACAGGGGATAATTCAATCGATTACGGAAACTGTAGGACTTGGAGTATCCAACGAAACAGTTATACCACAGGAAATAGTTGATGCGGTTAGTAATACAGGATTTCTAGAATCCATTCCATTATGGGCAGTAACCCTATTAGGATCTATATTCATTACAATTCTATCTTTTGTAATGATATTAACTGTTTATGGAAGATTTTTTAAACTTTACATGTACACAGCTATTTCTCCAATACCACTTGCAGCAGCTGCAGGAGAAAGCACACAAAACACAGCTTTTACATTTATCAAAAGCTATGCAGGAGTTTGTTTAGAAGGAGCGATCATTGTCCTTTCCTGTATTATCTTTTCAGCCTTTGCATCAAGTCCACCAGTAGTGGATTCAACAGCATCTAGTGTATCTATGGTATGGAGTTATATTGGTGAATTAATATTCAATATGTTAGTTCTTGTAGGAACAATCAAGATGTCAGATCGAATCGTTAAAGAAATGATGGGACTATAATATGTAGCTACTCAGTTGCCACATTTGTTGATATTTTGTAAAAAACTGAGTATAATATATACGAAAGGAAGTGTTAATTATGCGTAACGTAATCAATGCTCAAAAAGATGATGTATTTAGAATTCGCATGAACTCAGAAATCAAGAATGAATTAGAAGAAGTTTTTGCGAAAAACGGTTTAACTCTAACGGATGCCGTAAATGTATTTTTTCAGCAAGTATTAAATACAGGTGGTTTTCCATTTTCTGTGACCGAAGATAATGCTGAAAAGATGAAAGCAAAAGCTTTATCTAAATTAATGAAAGAATTGGAAATTGGTATGAATTGTACTGAATCTTATTCAGAAGAAGAAGCCAAAAAAATGTTGGGTTTGTAAAATGAAGATTATTTATAAAAAAGCAGCAATTGATGATCTTCTTAATACCGAAAATTATATTATTAATCAGTTTCATAACGATCAAGCCGCAAAAAAACTTAAAAACAATATTGTAGATACAATTTCATTATTAAAAGATAATCCTTATCTAGGTCCTAAAATGTCAGATCGTTTCGACATAGATACACCATTTCGCTATTTAATCGTATCTAAGCAACTTGTATTCTATAATGTCAATGAAGAGAATATTGAAATTATTAGAATACTTGACTCAAGGCAGGATTACTTATCATTACTATTTTAATTACTACTGCAGGAGCATATTGTTCCTGCTTTTATTATGCCTTTTTGGCAGGAAAGGAACGTAACATGAAAGATTATATTTTAAACAAAGTTGTATTAAAAACCGGAGATTCATTGGATATTGTTGAATCTTCAACTTTACCATTAACAGAAAAATTGATGTATAAAGTAGAACATGAAAAAGATAAAATCATTGTTCGTCGTGATGGTGGAAAGATGGTTATTCCTATTGATAACATCTTATTTGCATCGTCTATTCCATTAGATGTTATTCATGAGGATTTTGCTGATGAAATCTAATTTTGAAATCAAAATCAACAAAGAAATAAGAGATTATACGGAAAGTATTTTCTTTGGATTATCCCTTAGACAAAGCATCTTTTCTATCATTGCCTGTATTATTGCGTGTGGTTTGTATTTTTTATGTAAAGATCGATTAGGTACAGAAATGACAAGCTGGTTGTGTATGCTTGGTGCTGCACCATTTGCAGCATTTGGATTTATTCGTTTTCAAGGAATGTATACAGAAGATATTGTGAAAATGGCAATATCTTCTTTTATGTTGTCTACAAGGAATTTGATTAATGTGCCATTTAATCTTTATTGCGAAATACTTGAACCATTCATTAATCAATCAAGAAAGGAGTCGATTGTACATGATAAAAAGCTACGAAAGATTGAAAAAGCTCAACAAAGAAAAAACAAGAGTGCCTAAAACTGTTCAGGATACCATCCCGGTAGACACAATCTATAAGGATGGTATTTTTAAATCTGGTAATAAATATACAAAGAGTTATCGCTTCTTAGATATCAACTATAAGATTGCTTCTGGAGAAGATAAAAACAATCTCTTTTTAAGCTATAGTGATCTACTGAATTCTTTTGATTCTTCTGTGATGACAAAGATAACTATCAACAATCGAAAAGTGGATATCAAGAAGTTTAAAGAGGATATCTTGATTCCATTAAAACAAGATAACTTAGATCCATATCGCGAAGAATACAACAATATGCTTTTGGATAAACTATCTGAAAGTGATGATATTATCCAGGAAAAATATATTACAGTTACCATCTTTAAAAGCAGTATCGAAGAAGCAAGATTTACTTTCTCCAGAATTACCGCTGAGTATTCTACCTTATTTTCAAGACTTGGCTCTTCCTGTATTGAATTAAATGCCGAAGAACGATTAAAGATCCTCCATGACTTTTATCGAAATGAAACAGAAGAATTTACATTGGATATCAATGATTTAGCAAAAAAAGGTCATTCCTTTAAAGATTTGATTACACCTAGAATGAGCAAATACCACAACAAATATTTTGAATTTGATGGTAAATATGGAAGAGTTCTTTATTTAAGCAATTATCCAGGCTTTTTAAAAGACGAGTTTGTATCCGAACTTTGCGATTTAAATAAGAACTTGATGTATTCTATGGACATTATTACGATTCCTACTGATGAAGCAGTTCGTGAAGTAGAAAATAAATTCTTAGGTGTTGAAAAGAACATTACGGATTGGCAAATGAAACAAAATCGTAACAATAACTTTTCAGCCATTATTCCTTATGACATGGAGCTACAACGTAAGGAATGTAAAGAATTCTTAGATGATTTAATTGTACGAGATCAAAGAATGATGCTTTGCAACATCACAGTTGTACATCTTGCAGATTCTTTAGAAGAACTGGATAAAGATACAGAAACATTAAAAGCTGTTGCTCGTAAATATGTTTGTGAGCTTGAAACACTATATTTTTCAAAACGACAATTAGATGGACTACAAACTGTTTTGCCAATTGGTGTTAATAAATTGAATATCACTCGTACTTTATTAACGGAAAGTGCAGCTGTATTTATTCCTTTTCGTGCTCATGAAATCATGCAAAAAGGTGGTACTTGGTTTGGACAGAATGCGATTACCAATAATCCGATTCTTTGTAACAAAGCTTTATTACAAAATCCAAACTCTTTTGTATTGGGTATTCCCGGATCAGGTAAATCTTTTCTTACAAAAGAAGAAATTGAATTCTTAATTCTGTCTACGAATGACGATATTATTATTGCGGATCCAGAAGGCGAATATGATCCAATCATTAAAGCGATGAAAGGACAGATTATTCGTATTGGAACAAACAGTAAAGATTATATTAATGCCATGGATATGTCAGAAGGATATGGAGATAGTGGTAATGCAATTGCAGATAAATCTCAATTTATCATGTCTTTATTCGAACAGTTAGATACGAATCATGGTGGTATATCCCCTATTGATCGTTCTATTATCGATCGTTGTGTATCTTTGGTTTATCAGGATGCCATGAAAAATAACTATATTCCAACATTAAAGCACCTATACAACAAGCTGCTAGAACAAAGTGAACCAGAAGCTAAATCATTAGCTATTAAGCTTGAATTATTTACAAATGGATCCTTGAACATTTTTGCCCACGAAACCAATGTAGATATCAAATCTAGAATCCTATCTTTCAACATCTTTAATTTAGGCAAACAATTAAAGACAATGGGATTGCTTGTAATTACGGACGCCATTATCAACCGTGTCAATGAAAATTGGAGAAAAGGAAAACGTACACATGTCTTCATTGATGAGATTCATGTTATCTTTGAAAATGAAGAAAGTGCAACCTTCTTTGCATCTGCATGGAGACAATTCCGTAAAAGAGATGCCTATCCAACGGGTATTACACAAAATGTAAAATACTTATTATCAAGTCAGCAAGGAACGAGTATGTTATCAAACTCTGAATTCATTGTGATGTTAAACCAATCTGCCAACGATAGAGAAGATTTAGCTAGACTTCTTAATATTTCAGAAGAACAAATGGGCTATATTACAAATGCACCAACAGGATCTGGATTAATCAAGTATGGTGGTTCTATTGTTCCGTTTGTCAATAAGATGCCAAAAGGATTATTGTATGACTTAAATACAACTAAACCAGGAGATAGAAAGATATTACAAAATTAGCTTACGTTACTGAACATTCTTTAATATTTGGAGTTTAACATTATATAAGATATAATTGAGAAGAGAATAAGATTAAAAAAAGGATAATTGAATATGTTAAATATAGAGCACTTATTGACGGAGCAGAGATACCTTGCTTTAGATGAGATTTCTACTGTTTTTTTAGCTATCGGCATCGCACAATACACTATATATCATTTTAAGTATAGAAAATATAAAAATTCAGCAATTGCCAAAGTGATTGACTATGTAGAAAAATATTACGACAAAGAGGATTATTATGTTTACATGCCCATTGTGCAATTTACAAATAATCAAAACCAAAAAATCCAATCCATTTTAAATATTGAATTAGACGACCAGGAATATCCATTCGGTAAGGAAATAGCAATAAAATATAATGATAAAAACTTGGAATATGTTTTAAAAGATATGAAAATCAAAAAGTTTGTATATAAAAATTCTTTAGCAATTGGGATGATTTTGATGATTATTTCTATTCTCTATTTACATCTAAACAAATGATACTCCACTAATAAGCAGAATTTAACTTCTGCTTTTTTTACATACAAAGGAGTTGATGAATTTGAGAGATATTAAGACAAAGCAAAAAATGAAAGCTATTAAAACAAAAGATACAAAGGGAAATATTCAACATTTCATTAAACAGCAAACAATTCATAATAAAAAGTCTGATAGAAAAGAAGATGCTCCTGTTAAATCCAATCCACAAGTACAGGCTACAAATAGTGTAAGTGTTGCTGCTAAGCAGACTGTAATTGAATCTAAATATCGAGCTACAAAGCTTATTAAACAAAAACATCATGAATATAAGATCAAATCAACTAATAAGAAATCGATTATTGAATCAAATCATGGTATTCATCCACAGAGAATTTCTTATATATCCAAGGCAAAAAAGCATGTTGTGAATAAATTGAATGCTACAAAGATGAAAAAATCTACAGAACAATTTGTTTCCAAGCCTATTGTCCAAAACACAACACATGCTATAAAGAAATCATTTCATATTGTTAAGAAGAGTGTATCTACATTGAATACACTCTTTTCTTTTGGAACAGGATTGATTTTATTGATTGTGATTACTCTGTTTATTGGCACATTTAGCGTATTAGCTCAAGATGGTGGATCTAATAGTGAAATTGTTTCTTTAAGTGAAGAAGTTATTGCATATGAAGATACCATTCGTAAATATGCAAAAGAATACGATATAGAAGATTATGTATCTTTACTTCAAGCAATTATGATGCAGGAATCTGGTGGTAAAGGAAATGATCCAATGCAAGCCAGTGAATCAGGATACAATACAAAATATCCTAGGATTCCTAATGGTATTACAGAACCGGAATATTCCATAGATGTTGGTACACATACTTTTTCGGATTGTGTTAAAAAGGCAAATGTAAAAGATCCATCCGATACAGAACATATCTATCTAGCTTTGCAGGGATACAACTATGGATCTGGATATATTGATTGGGCAATTTCAAATTTTGGTGGTTATTCTAAATACAATGCACAACAATTTTCAGATATGAAAAAGCAAGAATTGAATGTATCAGGGTATGGAGATCCATCTTATGTTGATCATGTCATGCGCTATGTCGGTATTACTTTTAGAGGTGGAACTAATCCAAACTTTAATAACATAGAAGCATGGATTACAAAGAATCCATATGCTAAAGAAGGCTTATATGGCCAATGCACGTGGTTTGCTTGGGGAAGATTCTATGAGCTATATGGATATGATCCAGGCTTTACTGGAAATGGCTGGGATTGTGTAGATGAACTACTAAAAACACATCCAGATAAATTTGAAAGATCCACTACCCCCAAAGCAGGAGCAGTATTTTCTGGCATTGGTAAAAACCATGTTGGTATAGTATTAAAAGTAGATGGTAACAACATTACAATTCAAGATGGTAATTATGATGGCATTACCAATACGTTTGAAGATGCGAAAAAAGATTGGCAAACCAACACCTATACTCTTGATTACTATAGATCAAGAATGGGAGGTATTGTATTCGCCAATCCAAAGTAAAAGTGGAGAAACCATCATCTCCACTTATTTGCATTTTGATGTTGCTCAACAACTTTCTTTGCCTCTTCTTCCGTACGATACAATTTACTTTCACGAACACGTGTTCCAGAAGTACCACAATTACCATCTGAAAATCGTATTGTACAGAATCCACCAGCATTACGAATAACAGTAGCTTTCTTGATAAAGACAGAAGAGGAAATAAAGTAAACAACATCTCCTTCATTAAAACGTTTCAAACTATCATCTCAATCTTTCTTGATTTTTAACATTCTTTATCATTTCCATAAAGAAGTCAAAATTACATCGTCACTATTTGGTCTAATTATAGTCTCTTTATTTACTTTGATTAGTAATGGAACCTTTATGGAATTTCCAGTTATTACAGCTTCACCTTGTCCTAAATTTGGAATCATATTAAATGAGTAACCATCTAAAGTAGGCATAGTATTTTTAAGCATTTCTAAATCATTATCATTTACTAACCGATGAATAAAATAATTATGTAATTGCGACATAATAGTTGGAGAAATGTCTGCTGGTCTTTGGCTAGATAAAGTTAAGTAAAAGCCAAATTTTCTTCCTTCTTTTATTATCTCTTCAAATATAGATAAGCGGTAATCCTGCCAATCATCACCATTTCTTCTAAATTGAGAGTTCAAAATATTATGCGCTTCATCAATTATTAAATGTTTTGTTTTTTTAACTTCACCATCATTAGAAACTTGATTTTTTTGTTCATCATATATCATTTTTGATATCAGCATTGGAATCAAACGAGTTATTTCTTGATTTGCATCCAATAAAGATATTACATTAAGCATTTTAAATGTATCTTCAACATTATCAACAACTTCAATTACTTTTTCCAAGGATAAAATAGAAGTTTCTATGCGTTTAAACAGAGGATTAATATGTTCAATATTTGTGGATTTCCAAGCAGAAACATAAACTCTTTGAAACTCTAGGAAACATTTTAATTTTCTTATTGGAGGTAAATCTTTATATTTATTTGCTAATTGATTTCGTATTTCAACAATTTTCAAGACTTTTAAACCTGTATCACTGATTTGTTCTCCATCTAATATGCTTTGATTATCCTCTGTTTTAACCTTTAAGTTTCCGTAGTCAATACTAAAATGAAGAGTTAAAGATTGTAACAGTGTTTCATCAACACCTAGTGCTTTTGCAGCATATACCCAATTGTTTAAACTGTCTGCTGATACATTTCTATGTTCTTGAATTATTCTTTTTAAGAGTCCTATTTCGATATCTGCAAAAGCAATTTCATCTTTTATGTCTTTGTTAAAAATTTTCAGAGCATTTCGCAAAAAAGGTACCTGTGTTGCTGGTCTAGCATCAAATAGAATTGAAAGAATATCTGCATCAAACAGATAATCTTTTTTGATTGGAATTTTATTTTCTTTACTTTCTATTCTGGTATTAATTTTAAAAACTCGTTTATATTGACTGGAAAGTCCAAATTGATTTTCTTGGGTGTATTCTCCATTGAAATCAATTACATAAAATTGTGAAACTTTATTTATTTTTTTTATATACTTACTTTTAAATAACTCTAAGTACAATTTATGCAGAGTATTAGATTTACCACTACCAGTATTTCCAAAAATACCGATGTGTGAAGCAAAAATAGTATTTATTGGTAAATATATAGGATATTCCTCTAGAAGGGATTTACCAATTAAAATTGTATCGGTATTATCTAATAGACCATATATAATATTTAATTCTTTTTTTGTTGTTAGAGATACAATATTACCAATCATAGGAACATATTCACTAGAGACAGAAAATTTATTATTATTTATCACTCCTTTAACTTTTAACGATATAATCCTATTAATTGTATTCTTAGAAAATGTATTATTAAACTCATCACTGTTAGCACTATTTTGGTTATCAATGATTTTTTCTGAAAAAACGGTTGCAATTATTTTAACCATTCCTTGATTAATAGTTAAATAGGCACCAACTTTAGGACCTGTTAATATTTCACCGTTCCATAGGAATTCTGCTTCATTAGTTTCATTATACATTCCCACTTTTGCATATATACCATCAACTTCAACGATAACTCCTATTTTTTTGCTATTCAAAGTAATCATCTCCTAGCTTAATCAAGGCATTAAATTCCTTCATGGTAAAATTCTTAAGTTCTTTTTCATCACCATTACCACTATCAACTATAAAATCACTTGGAATCAATATTTTTAAATTATTTGGTGCTTGTTTAATGTTCAAATTAGTTAAAAAAGTTTGCTTATCTTCGTTAGAATAGCCAAAAGCAATTATCAACAATTCTGGATTTGCTAAAGCTCTAGTTATCATTTTTGCAATATGCTTATCTTGAAAAGAAAATCCCAAAACAATCAAAATTGACTGTGGCTTATCTAATTCTAGTTGAAAGAGTCTTAACATTTCATGAAAATGATTATTCATAAATGTATCAGCACCCTCAACACCATTTGGTGGAACAATAACTGAATTATTTATCACTTTTTTTTCAACCAAAATATAATCATTCTCTTTTTTCCAATTGATGGATCCATGAGGCTTTATAAGGTTAATCATTGGTATTTCATCCGAATAATTATCATTTAATCCTCTATATGCAACCGTTTTATTATAGTTCGCACTATCTAAATAATGTTTAAAATACCCTGTTGTACCATCATTAAAAACAAATCTATGACTAAGAGATAATACATCAATTGCTTTTTCAATAAATAAATCGTAATTAGTAGTAAAAATATTAACTGCTTTGGGAATTTGACGAGAATTAGAAAGATTTAATATATTTAAAATGTTCAGCATTAATTTTTCATAATCATTCAATACACTATCAACAACATTTGCACAGTCATTATCAAGAAGTGATTTTGAAGTTTGTTTAACACTTTCTAGTATTTTTTTATTTCTTGTATCTACATCATCATCTTGATAAGCAGACATTAATGGAATTGCCGGTGTAGAAACTCCTGATCCCAACAAAAAATTCAAGTGTTTTGTAATTGCTAATTTTTTAATATCTAATAATGATTTATCATTTTTTAAATTAACCATCTTTTACCTCTCTAGATTTATTCCACACCTAATGCTTTAAATACCGCATCTTCTGCATTATTAAAGAAGATTAAGTTGAAACGCCCTACAAGTTCCGGAGGAACTGTTCCAAGATCAACTGCTGAAGTAATTGGTAGCAATACTTTCTTTGCTCCTGAATCCAGACATACCTGTAATGTATTTGCTAAATTATCAACTTTTGATACTGTTCCACTAACACTGATATCTCCAAGTACTGCAAGTGAGCTTACTGTAGGTTTTTGAATGGCAATAGAACATAATGCGATTAAAGTAGGTAAGGATAATGTATCTGTCATACCGATACCTTGCAGATCCTGATATTGAATGATGTAATCTTTTGTTGTTGTACTAATCGATTGGCTGATGCGATTACTGTTTGCTTTTAAATAATTGAATGCATTTTGCGTACTTTCTCTTGCTTCTCGTGCACTTCCAATACCATTACAGGTTAATTTTCCATTTCCCGGAAGAATCTGTGATTCAAGTCTGAATAAGCCAATCATTCCAGATTTTCCTGTTGATACGGTATATACCTGACCTGGATTACACATACCTTCCGGAATCAATGTACTGGATCCCTGTTCTGGAGCAGATACGTATTTTTCTTCAAGTGTATCATTATCAATATATGAGAAATTCACATCATAGAATTCCATGCCACCGATTTTCTTTAACTGCTCTTTGACACGTCTTCTCATTTCAAGAGCAATACGTACAATCTCTTCTAATTGATCCTTTGTATAGTCTTCATTTGGATATAGAAGTTTTACTAAACCAGAAACTGTCTTTCTTACAGAGATTGTATCTCTTTGATTTAAGTTCTTACCTAACTTGAAATATCTATCCAATGCATCGCTTTCTTGTGTTTTTCTTAGTTCTCTGATAAATTCAGCAAAGTAATCCGTAATAAATCCATAGTCATCTGTAAAGTGATCCGGTCTGAATTTTGGAACTTCCCATCCAGGTAAATAACAATGAATACGATCTAAGAATGCTGTATCTGTACCCATTTCAGGTGGAAATGGATCAAATAACGACGAAGTCTTTAAAAGTACATCGACGCTTTGATTAATGTTTCCAACAAACACCATAGATGCACTGGCAGCCTTTTCCTCTTTACCACGTGCAAAAGATCCAGACGCCATATAATCCTTCATAATTTGGATTCCATCTTTATCTTTAAACTTGATTCCTGCTACTTCATCAAAGGCGACACAATCCCATAATCCTACTAGTCCAACTGTACGTTTTCCCATGTTATAGAAAAGATTAGCTACAGTAGTTTGACCACCGGATACCAAAATGCTATTTGGTGATATTTCTTTATAGATATGAGACTTACCAGTACTTCTAGGACCTAATTCACAAAGATTGTAATTATTTTCTACAAGTGGTACTAGACGAAGTAATAACAACCATTTTTCTCTTTCCGATAATTGATCTGGTTCCATGCCGATTGAACGAAGTAAAACATCCATCCATTCTTCTTTGGTAAATACCTTACGACCTTCTTTTAATTCATTGATATCGACATGTGGCATCTGAATAGGAGTCAGCTTTGCAATTTTAATTGGATTTGCACGTTTATCTTCTTCGTTATACTCGTATTCCAACTGAACAATACACCAGATACCACCACATAAAAGACGATCATATTTTTCAGGATATTCTTCTGAAATAGGAATTTCTTTTATTCCTAAGTTAGAAAATTCTGCTTCATATGTATCTTTACGAATATTCAGATTAATCGTTACTTTATCGATAACCGTATACATTCCTTTAGATCGTAATATGGACAAAGTCTTCTGTGCTTCATCTGGACGCACAAAATTATCCGAGAGAATCTTCTTTACCTTTTCTATTCCCTGTTCAATGATAGCTTCATCATCTGAACCACAATATTGACCAAGAAGGAACTCAAGTACATAGACAGGAACATTCGCACCTTCTTTAATTTTCTTTGTTAAATCTTTTCTTACTATTTTTCCATCAAAGTTAGTACGTAACTTTGTTTTTATTTCCTCTCTATCTGACATAAGAACCTCCTGAAATTATGTTTTTAATATGATGCAGAAGGCTAGGAGTCGAACCTAGCATGCCTTTATCCCTAAGGATAATGCGCCCACCGATGCGCCACATCTGCGTATGAAAGGGCATAAAGCCCTTATAACTAACTAAAAAAATCAAATTCATCAATTGCCATTGCAATATCAATCTGTATTTCTTCTTTAATTGGAATTTGCTTTCCTTCTTCATCCACAATCACAAGGTAATACGTTTCAGTATTGCTGAACTTCTGAGATTTTAAATTAAATATGCATTTGAATTCTCTGTCCTTTGCAACAGTGCTTGTCTTATCAGCAATAATCTTTTGTGTATCACTAACAATGTTGCCTACTGCATCTTCAATATGGATATTATAAGTACATGCAACATAATTATCTTTAACCGCTTCTTTCTGATAGAAACTCAGATTAAAAATCATATTACTGATCTTGCGATTTGAAGAAAGCAACGCTACCGTTACTGGTTTTGTATCATACTTATCTTTATTGATTCTATATGCCTTATATCCAGATCTCAGATACTTATATGTAATGACTGGTACACACATTTCCTGCAGACTGATACCACCATGAACAAACTTACTGCCACCAGCACCTTTGATACGTATGTTTTCTCTTGGTGCAAATCCAAGCATATTTGCATCATTATAAATTCCATTTATTGGCATTAAGAAGTCAGGATTTGCAGAATTATCTGTAAGAACATAACGACGTCCCTGTTCAATGATATCTTTCTTAAAAGAAGAACGTTCCATCATATCCGATTCCGTTAATTCTTTGTATGTATATAAGAATCCATGATCAGATGTAATGATGACATTCAGGCCCTGAAGCTCATTACAAATCACATTCACCAGATTCTTGATTTCATTGATTGCTTTATCACAGGCATCAAAAACAGAACTTTCATCGTTATGACTCGAAGCGTCAATCGTATCATGGTAGATATAAATGATGTCTTTGCCTTTAACGGCTGCACGTCTGTCATCTCGTTTCATGGAAATGATATCTTTATATTTTAAAGCCACACTATTTTCACTATATGACTTTAAGATACCATCACGATCACTCATTTCACTTGGATGTCCATCTACAAGAACTTTAGTTGTTCCATTATTTTCAACAGCTTCCAACGTCTTATGTGGTAACAAAGCTGCCATACCATACTTTGTAATCGTAGGGTAGATACCTTGTTGTGCACTTATTTCTACATCGGCTTTTGTTTCAATTTCAAGTTGTTTGGCTAATGAATGCGCTACATCATAACGCATCGCATCCGATATAATGACAAATACTTTTCCATCCACGTTTTTAACAACATCTCGATAGAAATCTGTCTGTTGAGCTAGTCCGCTTATTTTTCCAGTATTTCCTAAATCAGCTTCAATCACTTTATTCCAGTTAGAAGATAATTGATCCAGATACCAGTTCTTATATTCCTTTTCAACATAATCTGCCAGATCCTTGAATGCATCGTCTAAGGAAAGATTCAGTGTCTCTAAACAAGTTGAGAAGGCAATATGGAAATTCCTATAAAATGTCTCCATCTGATAATAATCATTTTTGTAAGCTTTCCACATCTCTTTGGCTTCTACGTGATGGAAACTATTCAAATGTGATTCATAGAACCGATTCATTAATGCAACCTGGTAGATACCCTCATAGAAATACGTATAGTCTTCATACCAGGCAGAAGTTCTGCGTTTTTCAACAATACGAATAACAGAATCACTATCAATTGTTCGATTTGAAATACCATACATCAATTTAGAAAGAATGACTTCATCAATGACAGGTAATACATCTGTTTCCACCAAGTCTTTAATTTCAAACTGATTGAAACGATCCAACAGTGAAAGATTTCCAGTTACATAATCTGCAATACTTTTAAATGAGTTTTTATTTTCACCATGAATCCAGTTAAAAATAAGATCGTAACAAAATCCACTATGAATATCTGAATACTTATTTTCTAATCCACTTAAAACATCACTGGACATTGTTCTTGAAATGGCACTTAATACTACATGATTTGTCAGATCATCAATCTTTTCAGAAGCATTGAATCCTGTTGCAGAATGTACCAACGACCAAAATAAATCCGATGCACTGTATCTTAGAAGATCCATTTTAATTGGATTTTCAAGATCAGCTCCAGCTGAAATCACAGCTTTAATAATAGCTTCTGGTTTTCTTTCTTTTACACCACAAATTGCAGAAAGGATAGACATATACAAAGTTGATTTTTTATCGATCGTTCCATCAAAAGAAGCTACCAATTTACGTCGACTTACAGCATTAAAGAACCCTTGAAATTGTTTTACGGCATTGCGTAATTCAACAGTATTTACAATCTGCATTTCCTGCATCAGACGAGAAGTCTTATCCGCACGATATTCATCACTATACAGCTTAATATCTAAAAACCAATCATGTTCCGGATCCACATTGATTGAATTATAGACAAGATAATTAGATGTTAAATCATCACTTGACAATAACTTTTTAGAAGAAAACAAACTACCTTCTTCCAACACCAACACTTTTGCATTGGATAAAGACAAAGTTCTTACTTCATCCAGGAATTCACCATCCTCATCATTCCAGAAAATGATTCGTCTTTTATAAAATTCATCTAAAGGTTCAGCAAACCTTTGTTCCAATTCTTTTTTTATATCTTCGATAGCCATACCGAACCTCCTGTATTTTATTTAAAATTTCCAATCATTCCATATTCTTCATATATATAAGAGAAGATTTCATAACATTCATGAGTTAATTTAACCATTTCAATTCCATCAGAATTTTTTGACTTATGCACATATTGAGTATTGTAAATTGAATAGAAATCAAATATAGAAAAATCAGAACTAGGAATAGGGGTATTATTATTTTTTAACAATTTACAGATTGCGTCTCTATCTTGAGGAGTCATTTTATCTGCAGCATTTCTCCAATTCCTAATATTATCTTCTATTTTGCATTTTTCATATTTTTGATGCTCTTTTTTCAAAGTATAATGCAAAAAAAGTTTTTTTATTTTTTTAATTATCCAGATAATTAATTGAATAAATATAAAACATATACAAAATACAAAGATTCTAAAGGCATTTATTCCAAGTTTTGTTATCATCCAATAATCATTTGGAAGAACTAAATTAAACAGAAAAGATATGACAATAGATAAAATTGTTGCAATTAAATGTTTATTTAGAAAAATTTTGAGAGCTTCACCTAGACTATCCATTTAAACACCTACTTTATCTTAGCCAGCAATTCTTGAAACTTAGCATAATTTGCTTTTACACCATCATCCAAATCCATAGGTTCCATCTTATCTGCCCAGTGATGAACAATTTCTTCATACTTATTCAATTCTAATAATTGTTCATTAATTTTCTTTAATTGTTTAGATAATTTAACTTTTTCACTTGTGCTAGAAGCATCATCAATTTGATTTTGTAGTAATTCTACCTGTGTTCTATAACGAGCCTGTTGTGGATGTACATAACCAGTTCTCA
>ERZ825384.549-NODE-549-length-49221-cov-4.211040_pt1 | contig 49221 bp, 37 predicted proteins | sample MGYA00519931_ERZ825384 | MGnify/ENA primary metagenome ERZ825384 (study PRJEB31778, sample SAMEA3449200) | human gut metagenome | biome: human gut; feature: human-associated habitat; material: faeces | place: United Kingdom | collected 2010/2012 ...
GCTAACCTAAACCAACATTACTAACCTAACCTGCTTTACGGTAGCAGGAACCGTTAATTAACCCATGCCCTTACATCGTTCGATTCAGGCGGTATTACTTCTTCCAAATGGTCGATATACTGAACCTGTGCCCGGTAAACACTTAAATCGAAAAGCTCCGGATCGTCGAAATAATCCTCTCGCATACGCGACAAGTCGACCGACACAATCACATCCACGCCATCCTGCGAGACGGGCTCCAGTTCCTTTTCCACCACATCTCCCTGTTCCATCCAACCGAGAAGATCGCCTATCTGACGACCAATAGCGGCCAGTGTTTCATCCTTGTATTCAAATGGAGGTAAATTCGTCGATGCCATAGCTACTCAGTCTTTAAGTATTTCTTAATACCTGCTTCACCCCGCTTGGTCGTTGCGATCAGAACCACTGCCAGCACCAGCCCCCAGAAATTGATCCGGAAATCTTGCGCTGCGGGATTGTCGTTGACGATCATCAACCCGGCAACTACTGCCAGAAAAAACCGAATCACTTTCATAAGACTTTGGATTTTTCAGGGTTAGACGATTTATCACCCTGCCAGCACTCAATCAGACAGAAAACGACACGGAAGAACGGAGCAATAGATTCATACTGCTCGTGAGTAAGGTTGGAAAGGGTGTTGGCTATTTCCTCATTCGATAGTTTGAGGATAGATTCAACGCGTTTACGGGCGTTAGCCGTAGCATCGGGTACACCTGGTGCACCTGCTGCCAAATTTTCACCGGTTCGCATACGAGAAAAAATTTGGAATATGGATATACAAAAGAGGGCAACCCTCTCTTGAAGTTTTGCGAACCGGTCGAGACTACCGAAGTAGAATCGTCTCAAGAGGGCTGCCTTATCAGCAGTAGAAAATATGTCTTGGCTGTATTCAGTAAGTCTACAACCGGTTCGCATTACAAATATGGGCAAAGTTTCTGACTTTACCAAATCTGCATGCAAAATATTTTCACAACCACTGTTCATTTCTTTTCATTATTGGAGGGTGGGTGGGATTCGATACCCACAACTGCTGTCTAACTGCTCGGACTTACGGATTTATCCTGCCCTACATCTGATGCCGTACTACTTGTACTACCACCCTTTTACTTTGCACCCCTTAGCGGACTCGAACCGCTATCTGCACGAATCCCCCAACCTTACTTCGTGCCGTCATTCCATTAGACCAAAGGGGTAAATCAGCACTCCCGCGGAGTTGTCAAACCTTTTTACTCTCTGCTATGAAAGTTGCGGGAGTGCCGAGTTTTGTTATCTTTGTAAGTGTCAAACCTTTAAATTTTACTGCTATGAAAGGATTTATTGAAGTAAAGGATCAGAATGGAGTAGATGCAATAATCAACGTCTCTCACATTACTTACGCTTGTAATGACCCGCAATTGGGCACATGTCTGTTTGTAACAGATCGGAAACAGGTCCTCATAATTTCAGATTCTTATTCTGAACTAATAGACTTGATAAAAGAGGCTATTGCTTAGTATCCTTTATCCATAGGTACACCTCTTCGATTAACTTCATTCCGTAACCAAAGCCTTCTTGGTTACCCACAATTTTTACACACCATTTCCGCAGCCTTCTGTCCCTGCGGACGTTGATCCATTGCCTTAGCTTTTTCATAGCTTTATAAGATTATATCGGTTAATACCCAGAGGCAAAACACGAGGATAGCAAGGAGCATTACCAGTGCAAATGCTATAAATCTGGATTCGGTTTGGTCGCTCATAGCTACAGGTATGATTCTGCAATATGCTCAAGCAGTAACTTGCGGCTTTTGCTTTCTTTGGGGTAATTGTCGGCAACTCTAAGCAGGCCGATCCGTTCCCGGTTTTTCTGATCCTCGCTCTGAGGTTCCATAGAGATGATAAATTCGTCGTTCATGGCTTTGTGGGTTTACTGTTTTGCTTCAAGAATAGGTAAGCTGGCTTCGGTAGGAATGTAGATCACCTTATTCGCAGATAGATTTTGCTGGCGCACCCACAGATACTGAATGTAAGTAGGCGTTATGCTACCGTTTTCGATCTTGATAGCTTCGGCGGCACCTTTAGCACGTTCAATCTCTGCCTGGGCGTTGAGTTTCTCGGCTTCAAGATTAGCCTTAGCTTCCTCGATCTTGATACGTCGGTTTTGTTCGGCTTTGGCAAATTCAGCTTTGCCGCTCATTTCTTGCTGCCATACGGCGTAGCGAGGGAATCCGACCATGCAAAGCACAATAATAAACACCATAAGTGCTGCAATTCCAGTAAAATTCAATACGTTTCTCATAACTTTTTAATTAGTGATTTCTTCTTAACTCAGAGAAGTCTAACTTGAGTGCAACAGAGCCCCGGATATAGGTGCGGCTATCTGTGCTGTCAGGATGCTTAGGAATAGCACCCGAATCAACATAAGCCTTGACTGTCCGTGGGTCTACACTTTGCAGCGAAGCGACTGTATGCAAACTAAGGAGGGCCCCATAAAATTTGTCTGCGTTTACACTGTTTGCGCGTAAATCGTTGAGCTCTTTTTTTAGCTGGCGGTTTTCTATTTCCAAATCGGCCACATAAGCCGCTATACCCGATGCAGAATAGTCCATAATCTTTATCCTATGAAACAATTACACTTGTTATACTGATCGTTCTCGCTTCCTCTCGTCCTCTGCCTCGGCGGCAAATCGTTTCGATCTCCCTACCCCGCCGTACTTCTCTGTAGGTTTCACTTTGGTAGATCATTTCATTCGGAATAAAAGCCAGTAGAATAATTCCAGCCATAATTCCTTTTGTATCCCATGTGCGGATAAATTCGGGGAGTTGTGCGCCGCTTTTAATGCAGTAGTACCAGGCCACAAGCGCCGAAGTGTTATGAGGAATACCGAGCTTATCGAAAATCTTGTTTTTGGTGTTCTTGAAGGTCGAGTAAGCTTTATTTAAGTAGTAAGCCGCCTCTTTGTCCGAACGTCCCGTAGCAATCGTTTCGATCATCCGGTATTCGTTAGCTGTCAGCACTTCCTTTCCGTTCATACTCCCTGACCACTTTACCGACGTAAGCGTCCGTTACCTTCAGAATCTCTGCAATCGCCATGTATGTTCCGCGCGGGGCAACCCCGTTGTTTTCAGTTTTGGCCTGCTCGTAAAGCTCGATTGCTCTGGCTTTCTTTTTGGCCCACTTTTGCTGATTTTTTGTCAAGACCCTTCTTTGCAGTGCCATATTGGTGTTTTTAAACAGTTGATTATTATCACTCATATTGACTTTGGTACTTTTTTCCTATTTGTTTATTTGGCCTTTATTGTTTACTTTGTATTGTAGAATAGTTGTTTGATTTGTTTTGTTAATGCAAATATATAACCTAAAAGGTTGTAATCAAAATATTTTTATCACTTTTTTGGTGTTTTAATTAATAGAATTTCTATATGCCTGATAATGAGAATGTATTGTTAGGGGAAAAGTTAAAAGATTTTTTCTCTAGACAAGGATTAACACAACAGGCTATAGCCGACAGATTAGGAGTTTCACAATCTGCCGTAAGCGCCTTACTTAATGGTAAACCTTTTGGCAGGAAAAACGCAACAAAATGGGGGGATGAATTTGGAATACAACCTTCATGGTTGTTAACCGGCGAAGGTGAAATGCTGAAAACAGATACGCCTAAACCCATCTCTTTGGTAGAAAACAAGGAAGGGGTTATCTCAATTCCTTCTGATGTATGGGAGGTTATTAAGAATCAATCTGCCAGTCTCAAAGCAAAGGACGATCAAATAAATACTCTTATTTCTCAAAGTAAATCTGAGAGAGAGGAGACTGTCCAAGCGCTAAAAAATACGATTTCGATATTGGAGAAAGAATTAGCTAAAAAGGGGGAAGATGCGGGTTACCCGTCCCATGTTGCTATACGGGCGGACACAGAATGAAGCGCCGTCGCTTGAGTGTGAAGCTGCCGGAATTGGATCTATTCGGGAAAGCGGCCGCTAATCAAATATAACAATAATTTATTGTATTTGTTAAATATTCCCCAAAAGTTAAAATATGATCGCACGATTAATAGTTGTAGTGGTGATTATGATAGTTGAGGGCTGTTGGTCGGTCCACTCTCAGCCACATCAAGACGAAATGTATGCCTCTGGATTTAATAAAAAACAGATAAAAGAGCCATTAAAAGATACCATTAATGGTTTTTATATAAATGAGGAAGCTGCATTTGTGGAATGGTCTCATGTATTCGATGGAAATAAGACAGATGTAATTGATTGGCTACTCCATCGAAGTGGATTTGATTGCCGCCCTAATTCAGATACAACTATCATTACGGGACGAACAAATAAAAAGCCGTTAGATTTCAAAAAGGCTGGTAGTAAACAAGTAAATATCGATCCAGCCATCGTATTTTTTTCAGTGCAATTAAAAAGTGACAGATACAAAGTGATCGTAAGCGACATCGCATGGTATTCAAATCTTGATGTTGGCGCCACAATAATAATGGGAACTCCAGTTGCAAACAATCATGAGTCTACATCTCTTAGTTTCCATGTATTTAAGGGCAAGTCGCCAAATGTAAGGGTAAAAAGATCATTCGTGTCTGAAGATTACGGACTAAGTAGCGTTAGTTTTTCCAAATCTTTAAACACTGTGCTCACTTACATGTTTTCGCTTCCTGATTTACCAAATACACTAACAGATGAAGATTGGTAAAAATAGATTGGGTAATAGTGTGTATTACATGATTGTATGGTGATGTTCTTGAGATTAATAGTATTGGTGTTTGTTTTACTTGGGACAAATGTTGCCATTGCAGAGGTGCGCCCCGGCGTAAAGATCGGCCTTAATGCTTCAGGTGTTAATTCCTATGACACTAAAATAAGTTGTCATGCGGGTGTTTTTGTGAATATTGATTTAAATAAATCCTTTCGTTTTTCCCCGGAAGTATTGTATTCACGAGAGGGTTTTGAAGCTGGCTATCCTGACGTTAATAGGATTAGATTGAATTACATGCGAATACCTTTTATGTTTCAATATATTATATCTAAGGATATTCCGATAGGATTTGAACTTGGGCCTCAGATGGGTGTTTTATTGAATGCCTGTCAAAAAACCGACGAAAGTAAGACCAACTTAAATAATTGTAGAGATTTTGATTGTGGGCTGGTTGCAGGCTTGCTTGTTGATTTGAATAAGTTTATCGTTCAAATAAGGTATTGCCAAGGCATAACCACGATTATCCCTAATACTAACTATCGAAATAACAATATACAAGCATCATTGGGTTTTAGATTTTAATAGTATATTTGCCTTGCATCCAAATACAAGGCTTATTATAACGGTTTTGTCTCCCGTTCGGTGCGTTAATGCGCCCGATATGCCTTGTGGCGGATGCAGCGGGTCGGACAAAACCGTTTTTTGTCCTTTTGCATAATTGCATCCTATGCAAACCAACTTCACAGCCTCCGATGTTACGGAGCGCCTCATCAGGGACAAGGTCTTTAGATGGGAATTGCTTGAAGCCGTCATCCGAGACAAGCGGATGAACCGATGGCTGAAAGAGGTGGTAGGTCAATTATTCGACCTACTCAAAGAACGAAAAGCCGCACAAAAGCGGTAGGAAGAGAAAAGGTGTCGATTCCGACACCTTTTTACATACAAAACTATCAACTACATAAAATGCAGTTTTCGTGGAAATATCAGATGCTTTCTGCGCATTTGTGGATTCTCTTTGATAAATCGAACAAGGCATTACGCAAGGTCTCCTTCTCTGCCTCATTGAAATCATCCGGTTTTCCATTATTCATTCCATCCATTTTATGATAAAGCCATGACCGGGACTTCTCAAAATAACGCTCTGAGATTTTAGCCCAGGACACATCCAGCAGAATATCGGACATTTTCTGCTTTACCGTTTCACGGTTTTGTTTTACAATAATCTCCATGTCATTTATCTTTAATATCCCTAACAATAAGGGACGAATTGTTTAATCTATTTCCAGTAATTCTTGTAGGATCATTTCAATATACCACTCCTGCTCATCTTTCCCATTTGGGTAGGATTTGTGGTAATTTCGAATCGATTCGATTAAATCCCACTCCTTTTCTGTTAGCTCTACTTCCATACCATTTGTTCATTGTGTGGCATTACAATTATAATACCCTTTTGCGTATTATCCAAATATTTTATAAGAAATCGTCCTTTGTCCGGTTTCTCACCATAATTTCGCGAGCTCGCTCATTCGTTTCTTCTATTTGTGCCAAAGCTGCAACCGCAACGCCTTCGGTATCCTTGTCTATTTCCGCTCGAATTAAACCAAAAACCGCCTCTCGTTCGGCATCCGTTTGGGCTACCATGTAACGCGCCTTGAGATCGTCTATTTTCAATTTAGCATCCATAGTTCTACAAGTTTACTTGAAAAAAGGATGATTTAGCAACATCTCCGCATTCTCTTCGGCTGACACCTTGATATATTTAAGAAAGGTTGATTCTTTTTTATGACCGGTGATCTTCATTATGGCTATAGGCGGAACGCCGGATTTGTAGGCATTGGTCGCAAATGACCTCCGCGCGGTATGGGTGGTTACGAGATCGCATTTGGGGATCGGATGCTGCTCCTTGCGCCCTCCGATAATTTTGGTCACAAGAACTTCATCTGTTATTCCTGCCATTCTGGCTAACTCCTTAACTCGCATATTGGCGTGTTGATCTGACATCCTCAAACTACATCCTTTGCTCAAAATTTCCCGGACAATCGGATGTAATGGAATGACCACATCCACTCCTGTTTTTTGTGTAGTTATGCGGATTAAATCTCCATCAACATTGGCTGCTTCAAGCCTTGACAGGTCTGAAATCCGAAGTCCGGTATAGGCACCCACCAAAAATATATCGCGGGCTAAATTCAAGCTTTTTTGTTTGCGCTCTGCTTTTTCGCTGGACGGAATATCAAAAAAACGGCCCACAGCCTCAGCGGTTAAATCAAGTTTATATATTTTAGTCAATTCGGATTCTGACAGATAGACATTATATACATCGTTTTGAATAGCCGTGAAATCCTTGTGCCGGAATCCCTCGCACGATATGCCATCATTCACTGCTTCCCGGCATACAGTCTTTATCGTTTTGGCTATCATGCCGAAATAGTTGTCGGAATACCCTAAACGCAGAAACCACCGGCGAAGATCGTTGTACATGTCCATACCGATCATTCCAAAATCCAGCCTCCTACCCTTCCCTTTCTGATATTCCTTTAGCTTATTAAGGCAAGTAATGTAGCCCTTTATGGTATTCGGGCTTCTGATAACTCGATTATTATCGATGAAGCGCTCGAAATAATCGGTAAATAAAATAGGAGTGTTGTCCTCTTGATTAGTATAATGAATGTTATCGAAATACTCCCAGAATTGCGCTTTTGAGGGCGGCATTTTCCACTCCTTGAAATGTGCAATGGTTTTCATGGCAGACACCTCCCAGCGGTCTAAAACGCTATTTACATCGTTTCCTTGTCTGAAATCTCGAACAACTTTGCATCTCGCTTTTTCCTGGTTCCAGTAAACGACAGGCGTTGATTCTCCCGTAGATTTTTTGTAATATTGTCCACGGAACGAGATGTAAATCAATATGGAGCTTTTAGATTTACTCTTGTCTTTTAGTAGAAATGTAACGGCCATAAAGGGGAGTGAATTGGGGAGTGAAAAGTTGCAGATTTATAGTTTGCTTATTCTGCAAATTTAACCCTTTCATCCATATAATCAAATATAATGCATATTACCTACTTTGTTAATATGCAATTTAAATACTCCCTTACAGAGTACTAATAATCAACTAAGTACAGATTAATTACCCGATTTTGCAAAAAAAGTAAAATCGGGTGTTTCTTTTTCTTCTCGCCTACCTGGTAATCGATAAAGATTTGTACAACTTCGAGTTTCATTAAAAAGTTGTTCGCTGACAAATCTGTACCTTTTACAGGCAAATTAGATTCGCCTGAACAAAATCGGGCAGCATATTCTCCGACAGGTTCAAGCCGAAATATCTGGAAATAAAGCCTACAACAAATTACGATCAAAGCGCCAGCCTCAAATCTGAAAAGGACAACGACAAAGGCACCGGGAGACAAGCGCACTGGCTTATCCGGCAACTACAGGCTTATGAGCAAAAAGAACACCTTAGCTGTACGGCGGGAACCACAAAACGAAGAGAACTATTAACCAATCTGATAACTTTGAAAAGTATGGAAAACAAGAAAGTAGTGGTGTTTCTGGCCAAGGCGTTCGAGACGATGGAATTTTGCACTTTTATAGATGTCCTGGGCTGGGCCAGAGTTGATTATGGACATAATATAATCGTTGATACTTGTGGTTTTACTGAAAAAGTTATCAGCACTTTTAATGTCCCCGTAATAGTAGACAGGACCATTGAAGAAATAAACGTTGACGAATATGATGCTTTAGCAATACCTGGCGGATTTGGTGAATTTGGTTTTTATGAAGAAGCCTATGACGAAAGATTCCTAAAATTAATAAAGGAATTTAATGCACAAGGTAAAATCATTGCGGCAGTTTGCTCCGGGGCATTCCCGGTAGCAAAAAGCGGAGTCCTGCAAAATAGGAAAGGAACAACTTACCACTTAAAAAACGGCTATTGGCAAAACAAGCTGAAAGAACTTGGAGTGAACGTTGTGAACGAACCTGTAGTCGTTGATGGGAATATTATCACGTCCTATTGTCCTGAGACAGCTCCGAAAGTCGCATTTGAATTATTAAAAATGCTGACCTCCGAAAAAGAAATGGAAGTCATAAAAAAAGCCATGGGATTTTAAGAAGAGTGCCGACAAAATGATTGAATGGTTAAGTTCCGGAAACGATACATGCCTTTCATTCGCACGAAACGGCCGCCATACCACTACTAACACCTGATGCTGAAACTTGAAAAGTGAATTATCAGCAACTAATGTATAGCCGAATATAAAGACAAAAGGGATTTCCCGGCGGCTGTACACAATAAAACCCGCCGTTCGAGGTGTGCCTGATGGAGAAAAAGCTTATAGATCGTGCGAAAAAATCATGAGCAAAGCGAACTGCACGGCATAAGAACTACCCCGCATAAAGCGTCACCGGTCCGATCAGTCCCATCGACTGTTCGGGTTGGGTTTTGCGTCCCGCCGTCCACTTCTGAGCGGTAGGATTATCCGTCAATGTCCGCATATAATTGCCCAATGTGGTGGTTACCTTCACTTCGAGGGTATTCTCCCCAGCGTGCAGCAATCCCGTCAGGTCGTAGAGCCGCCGTCCGCACCAACGCACACCGCAGGGACGGCCGTTCAGCGCCACCTCGGCGATTCCGGCCACGCGCCCCAGGTTCAACACCGGACGCGCAGGCTGCTCCTCCACGGTGAACCGCGTGCGATAAACGACATCGCCAGCGAAATTCACGTATTCGGTCCCGCGCAGGTCCGCCGGCTCCTCCATCCGCATCGTCCGCGTCCAGCCCTCGCGGGCATGGTGCAGCCCGACATCCCAGCCTTTCAGCACGAGCGTATTCCCGCCGGTGTCCGGCAGCGGGTTCCACCTCGGCCCCTTGCGGTTGCGGTCGAAAACGATCAGCATCGATTCGGCGGGCCCCAGATCGAGGTCGATCCCCCCGTCGCGGTCCAGTTCCATCCGGTAGCGCTCCCCGCTCATCAGGTCCCAATACCACGGATATTTGCCCCGCAAAAGCTCCCCGGAGAAGGTGACCCGCGTGCGGTGCGGTTCGTACAGGCGCGTGTTGGCGATGAAGAACACCTCTTCGCCTCCGTCGGCCGTATAGCGGTTCTGGATCAGGAAAGGATCGGGATCGGAGAACGTCAAATAGGGCGTGAGGGCATATTGCCGCTGTACCCCGGCATACCAACCCATGAAATCGTTGTCGGCAGGCTTCTCGAGCACGATGAAACGGTCGGGGTACCCGCGCAGTTGCCGAACAAGCTCCCGCACCCGCCGGTCGGCGGCTTCATGTCCGTTCCAGCCCAGCGAAAGGCACGGCTGCCTGTCGACACAGAAGAGGCGGCCACCCTGCCGCACGAATTCCAGCAACCTCTCGAGCCCCTCGGGGTGCATCCGTTCGACCGCGACGAGGAAAACCGTCCCATAGGCTTTCGGGCCGTAGCAGAGCTTGCCGCCGCGGACGGCCGCATCGCGGATGATTTCGTCGGAAAGGTAATCGCAGCCGTTCCCGTGTTTGTGGATCGCCTCCCACACCAGCGTGAACCACGGCACGTTGGTACGTTCGGGAAACGGTTCGTTCTGCATCCCCATCGTGCTCCACATATCGGACAGTGGCGGCAGCACGCCGATGTCGGTGTACATATCCGCCTGCTGCAGCACGGCCGACAGCCGCCCTTTGTAATCCATGAAATGGTGCAGGTAAGGCCACCAGGTGTTATTCTCATTGTAATAGGCCCCGTAACGGATCCAACCCGGGAACGGCGCTTCGGGCGGCGAATAGTTGAACCCGTGGAACACCGAGTGCGTAATGCCCGAAAAGACGCTGTGGTCGGAGCCCAGCTTCAGGAATTCGAGCGTCGCAGTGAAGACGAGGTAGGTGTTGGTCATATCCTCGGCGCTGATCGTGCGGCGGCCGGCGAGATGGCCTCCCGAAGACATGTATTTGTTGATCATCGTGTAGCCCCGTCCGCGGCGGTAATCCTCGTTACCCATCTCCTCGCCGAGGCGGTGCTTGAGCCAGTTGGTCGTCCACGACTCCCCTTCGGGAATATCGCAGTGCAGGCTGCTACCCAGCGGATGGACGCCGCGCCCGTAAGCCTGTACGCGCGAGAGCACGCCCAGCGAACGGCACCATTCGCTGTACGGTACGAAGAAACGTTCGTCGATCAGTTCGGCCTGCGTGCGGCAAAAGTCGTAGCGCACACGGTCGATCCGCCCGCGCACCGCATCGCCCATCTCCACGCCGTAACGGTAGTCGATCACATTCCCCATGCCGCCGGTCTTGTACATCGTCAGCGGCAGCAGTTCCATCGGGTCGTACCCCCGGCGGCGGATGAATTCTTCGCGCATATCGTCGCTCCAATTGGCGCCTTCCAGTTCGAGCCCGTCGATGAAAAGCGCGCGGATGTGGTCCCTGAGCGGCCCGATGCGACTTTCGATCGCACCGGACATCCGCGTAAGGTACTTGCGCACCGCCTGCGCATTGAAGTGGTTAAGCGTCGGCCCGTTCGCGCCCGGAACGCCGTTGATCACCTGCATGAAGCCGTGCACCTTGACCAAAGCATAAAGCGCGTGCGAGCCCGCCGGTACCTCGACCGTAATCCGGTCAAGATCCTTTTGTTCCGAAAGATCGGTAATCTGTGCCAGGTCGTCGAGCGGATCGGGCACCAGTTGCAGCGAAACCAGCTCCATCGTACGGCCCGGATAGGGGTTATTGACCTGCGGATCGGCCTCCAGGAAGAGTTCGAACGGCGAGTAGACGACCGTCGCGGGACCTTCGAGTTTTTTGACGGCGACCACCATTACCTGCCCGCGCTCGTCTCCCTCGAGATACTCGGCGCCGAAAGGCCAGCCCGAACCGACGATCAAATCGCAGGTCATCCCGAGGCGCTTCGCTTCGTCGAAAGCCGCTTTGAGCATATCGATCCATTCGGGCGAAAGCCAGCGCAACGGATGCGTATCGAGCGGATCGGCCTCTTCGGGGAATTTTACCGGGTTGATTTCGACGCCGCCCACGCCCGCGGCGTGCAGCAGCCTCAACTCGCGCACCAGCTCGTCGGCCTTTACGCGGTCGCCGTTCCACCACCACCGCACGAAAGGACGGTCGGTGCTCGCCGGATCGGTAAAGCGGCGGTAAAGGTCGCTGTCGAAACGAAGGGTTTTCTCTTCGAGGGCGCGCTGCGCCCACGAAGGCAGGGTGGCTGCGAGCACGCCTCCTGCGGAGAGCGCGGCACAGCGGATCAGGAAAGTTCTTCTGTCCATAACGAATCCGGGGGAAGCACCCCTGTGTCAAGGTTTATTTCAGGTTATCAGGTTTCATTTCTTGCCGGTCGGGGAAGATTCCGGACCACCGACGAATCTTCCGCCAATATCGCAAAACGCAGCTGAACGGCAGACGCAACGGCACGGAGACAGCCGGTGAAACACAGGTGCGGCAGGCCCGGACCGGAACCTGCCGCACCCCGCGATGCAAATATAATCACTCGGCCGCATTCCGGAAACATCCATTCACATTTCAACGCATTTTCCGGACGCGAACGCCTATTCCGCCACGAGCACGCTCTTTTTACGCACATCGGGCTGGGTTACCGCCACTTTCAGCAAACCGTCGCCGTAACTCCACGCATCCGTTTTCACGCCGTCGACGGTCACCGAACCGGGACGCGAAGCGAGCCTCATCTCGACTTCGTACACGCGTGCGGGATACATGCCGTTGTAATCGCCCTCGGCCGGGTTCACTACCAATTCGGTGCGGCCGCCGGACTGCCTGCAATCGAAGACCGTTTTGGCGATCTTACCCTGCTCGTAATCGAAAGTAACGCCGTCGTCCTCATAGAGCGTATAAGAACTGTTGCCCGACGGGTACACCTTCAGGATCAGCGTGTCGAGCGGACGTTCGCCGATATACTGCACCGGCTTCTGCATCGGCAGGATCGCACCGGCTTTCACAAAGGCCAGCCCGGCCCGGTTGTCGGGAATCGCGTGCCGAATCTCCTTTCCTTCGCCGCGCAGCTGTTCGCCGGTCCAAAAATCGATCCAGTCGCCCTTGGGCAGGTAGATCGAGTCGCTGAAGACGCCGATCAGCAGGTTGTCGCCGAACATATACTGGAAAACCATGTCGTCCACGTTGCGGTCGTCGGGATATACCAGAGGCATCGAGCGCAGGATCGGCATACCGGTCAGGTGGCCGTTCAGCGCCGCAGAATAGATATAAGGAAAGAGGTCGTGTCTGAGCTGGATATAATCGCGGTACATCGCCTTCTCCTTGTCGGGGAAGTACCACGGGTGCAGCAGGCCGAACCAGCTGTTGATCTGGATCCACGGCAGGAAAACGCCCATGTGCAGCGCGGCCATTTCGTCCTTGGCCGACATCACGTCGCAGGAAGTGTTCATCAACCCGCTCGAACCGAGGTTCAGCTGGTCGAACAGCGCGGTACGCTCGCCGCCGTTGTCGCCGCTCTGGTTGGCCGTCCAGCGCTGCGTCCCGGCAAATCCGCCGCAGTAGTGCTGCCACGGACGGATGCCCTTGTGGTCGCGGAACACACGGTTCATCTGTCGCGGCATCAGCACCTGGTTCAGGTTATGCATCTCTTTGTCGGTGAGTCCGTTGTAATACTTCCGGTCGGGATGCTCGTCGAGCGTGCGCGCCGGATCGAGCTTGAAGCCGTCGACGCCCTGGTCCATAAAATTGGTCAGGTGGTCGAACCAGTGCTCCTTGCCCGACTGCGGGCGGCCTTCGCGCGCTGCGATAATATCCTCTTCGACAATGCTCTGGTCGTGGTCGATGCAGAGCCACAGGCCCAACTTATAGCCCAGCCCGTGCAGGCGGCCGACGAAGCTGGTTTTCCATTCGTGCTTCGGGAACTGTTTCTCGACCCAGTAGCCTTCGGGCGGGAAGAGTTTGTAATTCCAGCTCTTTTCGGTCGAGAAGTCGTAATATTTCGACATCCACTGCGGTTCGATCCACATCACGTCACACGGCACCTTTTCGGTGCGGAAACGCACCGCGTCGTCCATCATCTCGAACTGGTTCTCCTGCATATGACCGCCGAACGAAAGGCCGTACATCCAGCGCGGCAGCACGTAGGCGCGGCCGGTAAGCGACGTGTAGAGGCCGAGGGTCTGCGGCATGGAACCGCCCACCATCACGTAAAAGTCAGCGCCGGGAGCCGTATTATAAATAAGGAGACGCTCCTTGTCGTAACGGGCTACGTCGAAATAGCTGCGCACCGTGGTATTGTCGAAAACGCCCCACCCCGCCGAGCTCATCATGAACGGAATCGGTGCCTCGGCGATCTGGTAGCTGGCCCACATGCGCAACACCTCGCCGCGGTGCTGGATATGGTCACGGCTCGTGCTGCCGCCGCCGTAAAAACGCTCGTCATCGGCCAGGGTAAAGCTCAGGATGCTGTTGCGGCTCATATCGCCCACTTCGGTCTGCTGCTGCTGAGCCCCGTTTTTGGTCGTATCGCCGATAATCGCCTCGTCGCGGCGCGGCTTCTGGAACTTCTCGTTGAGCGACTGCCCGAGCGCCGTGATGAGCGGAGCGCCCGGGGCGAGGTACGAGGCCTCGCGCAGGATGGCGTTTCCCTTCAGGTCGGTCACGCTGATGCGCCCGTCCTTCCTATCGATGCGTATGCGGCAGGCCGGAGTACCGAGCACCACGACACCGCCCTCATTGCGCTGGGTCACCTGCACCGGCTCCCAGTCGGTTTTCAACAATCCGTAACGCTCCAGCAGCGACTCGGCAAAGGTGTCGGCAGGCGTCACGCGAACCCGGAAAATCCGGTCGCTGCACACGTCGATACGCATCTTCTGTCCGCTGCGGAGCTTCAGCTCATACCGCGCGGGTGCGGCCGCCCACGCTCCTTGCACCGCCAGCAATGCGGCAATCACATACAAAAAAAGTCTTTTCATATTCGTTTAGGTGATTTATTTAATTTGGGATTCGCTCCTGTCCATTGCGACCCCTTGCCGGCAACGCCACCGCCGGGTTTGTAAACCAACCGCACCGCCTATCGGGGCGCCGCCGGCAACAGTCCCGATGACTAAAGCGCTGCCCGGCAAGGTATCCCGACAAAGATAAACAATTCGACGGGATTCCCACGCCCGGAACGGGACGGCAATCGCACGCGGCCGCACCTAAACGGGCCTTCGGATGAATTCTTCGTAAATTTTCAGACCCGGAGCGTACACATTTCATATTTATTCGCTATTTTGCGGATTGTTCAGCGGGAAAACGCTTTGCTCCGGACAAATCGAACAATGCGGCATCAGCTTCCCAATCCGGCACACCCGGCGGGAAAACCGCTGCGAAACACGCTCCACAAGGTATTACGTGCCTTCCGAAACAATGGATAAAAACGCACATTGTTTATAAAAAAAGTTAAAAATCTCAGAAAAGCGAGATTTAGAACATCAAAAAGAGCGATCAGGACTTTTCAGTTTCGTGTAAATGCGTACCTTTGATTAATTCTAAAATTTTGAAATAACTACATCTTTAGCATATGGAAGCGGAAACTACATCGGGCGTTCGTCAGGCCAAAGAGGTAACGGGCCGCGTCTCGCAGATCATCGGACCGGTGGTGGACGTCTATTTCGAAGGCGCCGAAAACGAAGTGACCCTGCCGCGCATCCACGACGCGATGACCATCGTCCGCGACGACGGCCGTAAGCTGATCATCGAGGTGCAGCAGCATATCGGGGAAAACACGGTGCGCACGGTGGCGATGGACTCCACCGACGGACTGCACCGCGGCATGAAGGCCGTCTCCTACCTGCACCCGATCACGGTGCCCATCGGCGAACAGGTCAAGGGACGCCTGCTGAACGTGGTGGGCGACGCCATCGACGGGCTCAAACAACCCGACATAAACGAAGGCGCCTACCCGATCCACCGCGATCCGCCGAAATTCGACGAGCTGACCACCTCGCAGGAAGTACTCTACACCGGCATCAAGGTGATCGACCTGCTGGAACCCTACTCGAAAGGCGGCAAAATCGGCCTGTTCGGCGGCGCCGGCGTGGGCAAAACCGTGCTGATCATGGAGATGATCAACAACATCGCCAAAAAGCACAACGGCTTCTCGGTGTTCGCCGGCGTAGGCGAACGTACCCGCGAGGGTAACGACCTGCTGCGCGAAATGCTCGAATCGGGCGTTATCCGTTACGGCAAAGAGTTCATGGAAGGACTCGAAAAAGGCGAATGGGACCTGTCGAAAGTGGACTTCAACGAAGTCGAAAAATCGCAGGCGACACTGGTGTTCGGCCAGATGAACGAACCGCCGGGAGCCCGTGCGTCGGTGGCCCTGTCGGGGCTGACCGTGGCCGAGTCGTTCCGCGACGAAGGCACCGGCACGAAAGATATCCTTTTCTTCATCGATAACATCTTCCGTTTCACACAGGCGGGTTCCGAGGTGTCGGCGCTGCTGGGGCGTATGCCCTCGGCCGTAGGTTACCAGCCGACGCTGGCGACCGAAATGGGCGCGATGCAGGAACGCATCACTTCGACGAAAAAGGGCTCGATCACCTCGATCCAGGCGGTCTACGTACCGGCCGACGACCTGACCGACCCGGCTCCGGCAACCACCTTCACGCACCTCGACGCAACCACCGTGCTGAGCCGTAAGATCACCGAACTGGGTATCTACCCGGCCGTCGATCCGCTCGAATCGACCTCGCGCATCCTCGACCCGCTGGTGGTAGGCGAAGAGCATTACCAGACCGCGCAGCGCGTGAAACAGATCCTGCAACGCAACAAGGAGCTCCAGGACATCATTTCGATCCTCGGCATGGAGGAGCTCTCGGACGAAGACCGCCAGACGGTGAACCGCGCGCGCCGCGTGCAGCGTTTCCTGTCGCAGCCGTTCACGGTCGCCGAGCAGTTTACCGGCGTAGCGGGCGTGATGGTCTCCATCGAAGATACGATCAAAGGTTTCAAGATGATCCTCGACGGCGAGGTGGACTACCTGCCCGAGCAGGCGTTCCTGAACGTCGGCACGATCGAGGAAGCCATCGAAAAGGGTAAGAAAATTCTAGCACAGGCTGCCGTATGACCTTAGAAATCCTGTCCCCCGAACGCACGCTGTTCAGCGGTGAAGTGGAGAGCGTGACCCTGCCGGGCACCCTCGGCGAATTCACCGTGCTGCGCCACCATGCGCCGCTCATCTCGTCACTCACTGCGGGCGAGGTGCGGTTCCGGCAAAAAGGCGGCGGCGAGCAGAGCTTCGCGGTGAAAGGCGGCTTCGTGGAGGTTAAAAAGGACGAGGTTTCGGTCTGCATCCAGCAATAAACGGCACAGGAACAGGGATATCCCGGCTCCACCGGCCTGAACGCAAAAACGAAGCATAACCGGAACCGGTTGTACGGCCGGACACGGAGTGCGGGCCGCAAACAAAAACGACACATGGCAAACGAGATAGACACATACACCAAACGGAGGCTCTCGCAGCGGTACATCCTCTGGCTCACGGCGATCACCGTCGCGGGAGGCTGGGCCGTGGCGCTGCCGCTCTACGGCTGGCTGCCGCAGTACTACACGCCGCTGTATCCCTACATCATGCTCTATTTCTACGTGTGGGCGCTGGGATTCGCATGGATGCTGAACCGGCCGGTACGCGACGGCAGGCTATCGACACAGGGCTTCATGTATTTCAAGGTCGCGAAGCTCGTGGCAAGCGTGGGCGTCGTGGGCGCATTCATCGCACTGAGCGACCAGCCCAAGCATCCGTTTATCCTGCTGTTCCTGTTCTGGTACCTGGTCTATCTGATTTTCGAAACCCGGTTCTTCTGGCTGTATGAGAAGAGCCGTAAAGGAGGAAAGGCTTAAGATGAAAGCTTACAAACATATCCTGCTCGTAACGGGCCTGCTGCTGACGCTCTTCGCCTTCGTGCCCCAGGCCAGGGGCGAGGGATGGGAACACCACGACACCGTACCCGCCGCCGAAGCGCCGGACGCAGGGGTGATCGGCGACGCGGACGCGACGGCCGCCGAAGAGGTAGCCGCCGAGAACAAAGCCGAAGAGGCGGTCGACGTAAAAGGCATCGTCTTCGGGCACATCGGCGACTCCTACGACTGGCACATCACCACATGGGGCAAAACCCACATCACCGTACCGCTGCCGGTAATCGTGCGCGGGGAGAACGGGCGGTGGCACCTCTTCTCGTCGTCGCGCGTGGCCCACGGCCAGAGTTACGAGGGCTTCTACATCGCACAGGGCGGCGACTACGACGGTAAAATCGTCGAGCGCAACGCCGCAGGCGAAGAGGTGCGCCCGATCGACCTGTCGCTGACGAAAACGGCCTTCGCCCTGCTGTTCAACTCCGCGCTGCTGATGCTGATCGTACTGGGCGCCGCACGCTGGTACAAACGCCATCCCGTGCGCACATCGGCCCCGGGCGGTTTCGTCGGACTGATGGAGGCGGCCGTGATGATGATCCACGACGACCTGATCAAGAGCTGCGTGGGCAAAGACTACAAACGCTTCGCCCCCTATCTGCTGACGGTGTTCTTTTTCATCCTGATAAACAACCTGATGGGGTTGGTTCCGATCTTCCCCGGCGGGGCGAACGTCACCGGTAACATCGCGATCACCCTGCTGTTGGCCATCGCGACGTTCATCATGACCAACGTATTCGGAACACGCGAATACTGGAAAGAGATTTTCTGGCCCGAAGTGCCCACCTGGCTCAAATGCCCGGTGCCGATGATGCCGGCCATCGAGTTCGTCGGTATCCTGACCAAACCCTTCGCACTGATGATCCGTCTGTTCGCCAACATGATGGCGGGACACGCGGTGATCCTCAGCCTCACCTGCCTCGTGTTCGTGACAGTGAGCATGGGCCCGGTGGTGAACGGTTCGATGACCGTGGTGTCGGTGATCTTCTGCATTTTCATGAACCTGCTCGAATTGCTGGTAGCCTTCATCCAGGCCTACGTCTTCACGATGCTCTCGGCGGTGTTTATCGGACTGGCGCGCGTGGAACCGCACCACAAGAAAGAAGAACAGGAAATATAAACTGCCGGGCCCCATCCAGGCCGCACGGCTCACGCACTACACTGATTTAAACCAATACAGGCACAATAAAAAACCAATAAAACCAAACGATTATGTTACTTTCCATTTTACTGCAGGCAGCAGCCGGATTAAGCATTGGGAAACTGGGCGCAGCCCTGGGCGCAGGACTGGCCGCCATCGGCGCCGGCATCGGCATCGGCAAGATCGGCGGATCGGCCATGGAGGCCATCGCACGCCAGCCCGAGTCGGTCAACGACATCCGTACGAACATGATCATCATCGCGGCGCTGGTCGAAGGCGTTGCTCTGTTCGCCGTGGTAGTCTGCTTCCTCGCGCTGTAAACCGTAAAAAAAACGATCATGGGACTCTTATTACCCGAATCGGGCCTTCTGTTCTGGATGCTCCTCTCCTTCGGAGTGGTTTTTGCCGTGCTGGCCAAGTACGGCTTCCCCGTCATCACGCGGATGGTGGAGGAGCGCCGGGCATACGTGGAGCAGTCCCTGCAGGCGGCCCAAGAGGCCAACGACCAGCTCGCGCAGGTCAAGGCCCAAAGTGAAGCGCTGCTCCAAAGCGCACGTGAACAGCAGATGAAGATCCTGAACGAAGCGTCGGCCACACGCGACCAGATCGTCGCCGAAGCGAAAGCCAAGGCACAGGCCGAAACACAGCGCCAGATCGACGATGCGAAGCGGCAGATCCGCCTCGAACAGGAGGCCGCCGTCCGCGCAGCCCGCAGCCAGATCGCACTGCTGGCCGTGGACATCGCCGGGAAGGTCATCCGCGAGAAACTCGACACGTCGACGGCGCAGATGAGCATGATCGACCGCCTGTTGGACGAAGCGCCCGTCATGAAGGCAGGACAGAATAACATCCAGTAAAGCACCGAGCAGATGAACACAGGAATGATTCCCTCGCGCTACGCCAAGGCTCTGTACGAGTACGCCGGAGAAAAATCGGCTACCGAACGTGTCTACGGCGAGATGCAACGGCTCGCCGGCAGTTTCGCGGCAGAGCCCGCCTTGCGCCGCGCGCTGGACAATCCCGTCCTCACGCCGGAACAAAAGAGCGGGTTGGTTTACAACGCCGCGGGCGGAGACCCGAGCGACGAGCTGAAACGGTTCGTGGAACTGGTGCTGAGCCACAAACGCATGCAGTTGCTGCACCGCATGGCGCTTGACTACATGGCCCTCTACCGCCGGGCGCACAACATCAGCACCGGCGAGTTGCAGACCGCCGTGGCGGTGGACGAAACCACCGAGCAGCGGCTCAAGGAATGGATCGTCTCGCGCACGCACGGGACCGTCGAACTGCGGACACTGGTGCGCCCCGACATTCTCGGCGGGTTTATCTTCGAGATGAACTCGATGCGCCTGGACGCGAGCGTCGCGACGCAGCTGCGGGAAATCCGCGAGCAGTTCATCGACCGCAACAAGCGGATTGTCTAAATGTATCAATGCCTGCCCCGGCAGGCCCATAATTAAGATCGACTATGTCTGAAAATATCAAACCAAGCGAAGTATCGGACGTACTGCGGATGCAGCTCGAGGGGATCGATACCGACCTGCGGTTCGACGAAGTGGGTACCGTGCTCGAAGTGAGCGACGGCGTGGCCCGCATCTACGGACTGGAGAACGCCGAGGCCAACGAACTGCTCGAGTTCGACAACGGCATCAAAGCCGTGGTGATGAACCTCGAGGAGGACAACGTCGGCGTCGTGCTGCTGGGCCCCACCGACCGCATCAAGGAGGGCGACACCGTCAAACGTACGGGCCGCATCGCCTCGATCCAGGTGGGCGAAGGAATGCTCGGCCGCGTCATCAACCCGCTGGGCGAGACGCTCGACGGATTCGGGCTGATCGGCGGCGAAACGACCGAAATGCCGCTCGAACGCAAGGCCCCCGGCGTCATCTTCCGCCAACCGGTGAACCAGCCGCTGCAAACCGGACTCAAGGCGATCGACGCGATGATTCCGATCGGACGCGGACAGCGCGAACTGATCATCGGCGACCGCCAGACCGGAAAAACCTCGATCGCGATCGACACGATCCTGAACCAGAAAACGAACTTCGACGCGGGCAAACCGGTTTACTGCATCTATGTGGCCATCGGCCAGAAGGGCTCTACGGTAGCCGCGCTGGTCAACACCCTGCGGGAGAAAGGCGCCATGGACTACACGATCGTCGTAGCCGCCACGGCCGCCGACCCTGCCGCACTGCAATATTTTGCGCCGTTCGCGGGCGCCGCGATCGGCGAATATTTCCGCGACACGGGCCGCGATGCGCTGGTCGTTTACGACGACTTGTCGAAACAGGCCGTCGCCTACCGCGAGGTGTCGCTGATCCTGCGCCGTCCGTCGGGCCGCGAGGCCTACCCGGGCGACATCTTCTACCTGCACTCGCGCCTGCTGGAGCGTGCGGCGAAGATCATCAACCAGCAGGAGGTGGCCGAACAGATGAACGACCTGCCCGAAAGCCTCAAAGGGAAAGTCAAGGGCGGCGGTTCGCTCACCGCACTGCCGATCATCGAGACGCAGGCGGGCGACGTGTCGGCCTACATTCCGACGAATGTGATCTCGATCACCGACGGCCAGATCTTCCTCGAAACCGACCTTTTCAACCAGGGTATCCGCCCGGCGATCAACGTCGGCATCTCGGTATCCCGCGTGGGCGGCAACGCACAGGTCAAAGCGATGAAGAAAGTGGCCGGAACGCTGAAGATCGACCAGGCGCAATACCGCGAACTGGAGGCCTTCACGCAATTCGGCGGCGATATGGACCCGGTTACCGCACAGACGATCGACAAGGGACAGAAGAATACGCAGCTGCTCGTGCAACCGCAATACTCGCCGATGCCTGTCGGGGAGCAGATCGCAATCCTCTACTGCGGTGTCCACGGCTTGCTGAAAGACGTCCCCCTGGACAAGGTGCACGACTTCGAAAAAGCCCTGATCAATAACCTGCAGGGTACGGATGTACTCGAAACGCTGCAAAAAGGTGTTATCGACGATAAGATCACCGCAAAACTCGACGAAGTGGCCGCATTGGTAGCCGCATCGCTCAAAACCGCATAGGCCATGGCATCGCTCAAGGAGGTCAAAGCAAGAATCGCATCGGTCAACAGCACGCTGAAGATTACTTCGGCGATGAAGATGGTGGCCTCGGCTAAGCTGCACCGGGCGCAGGCGGCCATCGAGAGCATGCTGCCCTATGAGAAGAAACTCAACAGCATGCTCGCGGGGTTCCTTACCTCGGGCGTACAGGTCGACTCGACGCTGGCCCGCGAGCGCGAAGTACAGCGCGTGGCGTTGGTGGCCGTCTCGTCGAACACGTCGCTCTGCGGCGCTTTCAACGCGAATGTGATCAAAAAGCTCAATGCCCGGCTCGAAGATTACCAGTCGCTGGGCCGCGAGAACATCCTGATCTACCCCATCGGCAAAAAAGTGGAGAAAGCAGTCAGAAAAGAGGGCTACGAACCTCAAGGCAGCTACCAGTCGATGATCGACAAACCGGACTACCAGGCCGCTGCCGAATTGGCGGAACAGTTGATGGAGATGTTTGAAAAGGGCGAAGTCGACCGCGTGGAGTTGATCTACAACCATTTCAAAAGCACGGCCGTACAGGTGATGACCGACGAACAGTACCTGCCCGTCGAAATGCCGGAAGAACCGCAGCAGACCCCCGACCAATACCGGCCCGACTACATCGTCGAACCGAGCGCGGCGGAAGTGGTGCAGACACTGGTTCCGCAGGTACTGAGCCTTAAGATCTTCACGATCCTGCTCGATTCTTCAGCTGCGGAACATGCGGCCCGCACAATCGCGATGCAGATGGCGACCGACAATGCGACAGCGCTGCTTCAGGAGCTGAAAATCCAGTACAACAAGTCGCGCCAGCAGGCGATCACCAACGAACTGCTCGACATGATGGGCGGCGAGACGGCTGCGAATTAATCCGTACGACGACCGGCAAACCGGTTGATTCACAGACACCCATCAGCGGGGGCGTAAATTACGCCCCCGCTGATTTCGATTTACAGTGATCCTTAATCCGCAGATAATAGCATATATATGGCCATGTCCTCCTTCCGGGACAGGACAGCTATCCCTGTTTTCAGGTTTGCCCATCCATCCATCCATCCATCCATCCATCCATCCATCAATCAATCAATCAATCAATCAATCGTCTAATTCAGCCGACAAGCCGATACCTTCTGTTATAAATAAAAAGCTCCGGTGCATACCGGAGCTTTTTATTTTCATTCTCGCGGCCCGAATCAACCGGGACGCCGAAAACAATCGTATTCAACCGTCCGACCTTCAACAGGTCCAACCACTACAAGGACTATTTGTTGTTCTGGCGGAACTCCTTGCGAAACTTCTTGCCTTCTGCCTTCACCGCTTTTTCAGCGGCTTTCGAGCCGATCTTTACGCTCATGTCACGGCCGCCGCCCAAAGCCTGGTAAAGGTTCACCACGGCCTGCATCTTCTGGAAGTCGTCCGACACCTGCGTCAGCTGGGCGTTCAGCAACGACTGCTGGGCGGTCAGCACCTCGAGGTAGGTCGAAGTGCCCAACTGCAACAACTGCTGCGTGTAGTTCACCGACAGCTCCAGCGAATGGATCTGCTCTTTGCGCGAAGCACTTTTGTCTCCGGCGGCTTTATACTGGTAAAGCGCATTGCTCACTTCGCTGCCGGCTGAGAGGATACTCTGCTGGAACGCGTTGAGCGCCTCCTGCTGCTGGGCTTTCGCTATACGCAGTTGCGCACGGTTCTTCCCCTGGTTGAAGATCGGGATAAGCAGCGAGCCTGCGGCATTGGCGATCGCCTTACCCGGATTGATGACCATATTGCCCAGCGAGTTGGTCCATCCGGCGGTCCCGCTGATCGTCAGGCTCGGATAGAACGCCGAACGGGCCACGTTCGTCGCGGCGTAGGCGGCCATCAACGCGGCTTCGGCCGACTGGATGTCGGGACGGTTGCTCAGCATTTGCACGGGTACACCGGCCGAAAGGGTCGACGGAATCGACTGGTCGGCCAACACTCCGGGACACTCGATCGACTGCGGAGCGACACCCAGCAGGTTCGACAGCGTGTTTTCGACCTCACGGACATTCTGCCGCAGATCGGGCAAGGAAGCCTCGATCGCATAGCAGTTCGCCTGGCTCTGTACCACGGCCGCTTCATTGACGCTTCCGGCCAGTTTGAGGGCCTTCATCGTCTCGACGCTCTTGCGCCACGAGATCACGGTCTGTTCGCTGATCGCCAGTTGCTGGTTCAGCATCTGCAGCGTATAATAGGTATTCGCGATCGACGCGATCACCTGCGTGCGGACTGCCTGCGCGTAAGCTTCACTCTGCATCAGCGCGGCACGTGCGCCGCGTTTGGAGTTCAGCAGGCGGCCGAACAGGTCGACCTCCCAGCTCGCAGCGGCCGGAACCTGGTAGGTCCACTGGCGGCGGCCGTTCTCATACCACGAAAGCGCACCGTTCGGATTGAGGTTGAACGACGGCACGTAAGAGAGCCGTGCGGCCTGCAGGCTGGCTTCGGCCTCCTGGACCCGGAGCCGTGCGGTCTGCAGGTCGAGGTTGTGCTCGAGGCCCTGCGCGATCAAGCTCTGCAGGTAAGGATCGCGGAACACCTCCTGCCAGGGCAGGTTGCCCATCGAGGTCGTATCCCCGCGCAGCGTGTCGGCCGCCGAGAGCGTGTCGCGGTACATACCCGCGGTGGTCACCTCGTCGGGACGGCTGTAGTTGCGATAAATGTTGCAACTGCTCAGCAACATCGCTGCCGAAAGCCCCGCCAACAAGATTCTGTATTGGATTTTCATAACGGTCATTTACTTAAAATTTCACAATCACTCCCACTAAACGAGCTTTTCGATCTCAGCCTCGATCTCTTCGGGCTCCGGCTCTACCTCCATCGGCGTAAACCGCTCCTGCAGCGACTGGAAAGCTACGAAGAGCACCGGCACGATGAAGATCTGAGTCAACATACCGATCAACATACCGCCAATGGCGCCCGTACCGATCGTACTGTTGCCGTTGGCGCCGACACCCGACGCGAACATCATCGGCAGCAGGCCGATCACCAGTGCGAGCGAAGTCATCAGGATCGGGCGCAGACGCGCAGCCGAACCGGCGATCGCCGACCAGAGGATACTCATGCCCTGTCTACGCCGGTCGAGTGCGAACTCTACGATCAGGATCGCATTCTTGGCCAGCAGGCCGATCAGCATGATCAGTGCGATCTGCAGGTAGATGTTGTTATCCACATGCATGAACTGCGCGAAGATAAACGAACCGGCCAGACCGAACGGAATCGAGAAGAGCACGGCCAGCGGCAGGATGTAACTTTCGTACTGCGCACTCAGCAACAGGTAAACGAACACCAGACAAAGCACGAAAATCAATGCCGTGGTGCTGGTACCGGTCGACGACTCCTCACGGGTCATACCCGAAAATTCGAAGCCGTAACCCTGCGGCAGCGTCTCGGCTGCCACCTCTTTGATCGCCTGGATCGCCTCTCCGGAACTGTACCCGGCATTCGGAGAACCGTTGACGCTCATCGAAGTATACATGTTGAAACGGTTGATGTTATCCGGTCCGTACACTTTTTTCAGCGTCAGGAACTGCGTGATCGGCGCCATCTCGCTGCCATTCCGGATTTTCACCTGGTTCAGCGTCTCGGGACTGATCCGGTACTTCGGATCGGCCTGGATCATCACGCGGTACAGCTTACCGAAACGGTTGAAGTTCGATGCGTACAGGCCGCCGTAATAACCCTGCAACGCCGTCAGGATATCGCGCGGACTGATACCGGCCTTCTTACACTTGGCCGCATCGATATCGATCATGTACTGCGGGAACGTCGGGTTGAACGACGTGCGTGCAGCCGCGATCTCGGGACGCTGGTTCAGCTTCGCAAGGAACTGCTGGGCGATGCCGAAAAATTTATCCAGGTCGCCGCCGGTCTTGTCCTGCAGGTTCAGCTCGAAACCGTTGGTAGCACTGTATCCCGGAATCATCGGCGGGGCAAAGATCAATACGTTCGCATCGGAAACACCCATTTTCGACTGTACGTAAAGCGAGCCGATCACCGAATTCAGGTCCTGTCCCTTTTTGCCGTCGCGCTCACCCCAGTCTTTCAATTTGACGATAATCGTTCCGTAGGTGTTGCCCTGTCCGGCAATGAAACTGTAGCCGGTGATCATCGAACGCGATTTGACGGCCGGATTCGCCGAGATCAGGCTATCGACCTTCATCAGCAACTCTTCGGTACGCTCCTGGGAGGTGCCCGGAGGCGTATCGACTACCGCGAAGACGGTACCGGTATCCTCGTTAGGCACCAAACCGGTCGGGGTGATTTTCATCAGGAACACCAGCAGCACGATACCCGCGCCGATAATGCCGAAAGTCATCCAACGGTGGTGCACGAAGAAGAGCACGCTCTTCTTATATTTCTGAAGCAGCGTAGCGTATGCCGTATTGAATCCGGCATGGAAACGGCTTACGAAAGTGCTCTTTTTCTCCTTATCCGGATCGTGAGGTTTGAGGAACAGTGCGCAAAGCGCAGGGCTCAGCGTCAGTGCATTGATAGCCGACAAACCGATAGCGATAGCCATCGTCAAACCGAACTGGCGGTAGAAAGTACCCGACGTACCGGTCATGAAGCTCACCGGAATGAACACGGCCATCATCACCAGCGTAATCGAAACGATCGCGCCGCCAAGCTCGCTCATCGCATCGATAGAGGCTTTCTTAGCCGATTTATACCCCTGGTCCAACTTGGCATGGACACCCTCGACGACGACGATCGCATCGTCGACCACAATCGCAATAGCCAGCACCATCGCGCAGAGGGTCAGCAGGTTCACACTGAACCCGATCAGGTAAAGCATAAAGAAGGTACCGATCAACGCCACCGGGATGGCAATCATCGGGATCAATGTCGAGCGGAAATCCTGCAGGAAGACGTACACGACGATCACCACGAGCAGGAAGGCCTCCAGCAGCGTTTTGATCACCTCTTCGATCGATGCGAAGAGGAAATCGTTCGCACTCATCAGCACCTCTTCCTCGACACCGGGAGGAAGCGTATTTTCGATGCTCTTGAGGTATTTCTCGACGTTCTGGATAATGGCCGTAGCATTCGAACCGGCGGTCTGGAAGATAATCACCGACACACCCGGATGCCCATTCACATTATTACTGAATCCGTAAGTCAGACGGCCCAACTCAATATTGGCGATATCCTTGAGCCGCAACACTTCGCCGTCGGCATTGGCTCGGATCACGATATCCTCGAACTCCTGCTCGGTCTGCAGGCGCCCCTTATAGCGCATCACATACTGGAACGACTGGTCGCCCAGCTCGCCGAACTGGCCGGGCGCAGCCTCGATATTCTGTTCGGCCAGCGCCGCCGACACGTCGGACGGCATCAGTTTGTACTCGGCCATCACATCGGGCTTGAGCCAGATACGCATCGAGTAGTCGGCACCCATCACCATCGCATCGCCCACACCGGGAATACGCTTAACCTCGGGCACGACGTTGATGTTCGCATAGTTTTCGAGGAACTGCTGGTCGTACCGGTTGTCGGAACTGTAAAGCGAGAAGATCAGCAGCATACTGGTCTGTCGCTTCTCGGCGATGACACCGACCTGCGTTACCTCGGCAGGCAGGAAACCCTGCGCCTTGGCCACACGGTTCTGCACGTTGACGGCCGCCATGTCGGGGTCGACACCCTGCTTGAAGTAGACGGTGATCGTCGCATCACCGGTATTGGTGGCGGTGGAGGTCATGTAATCCATGTTCTCCACACCGTTGATCTGCTCCTCCAGCGGAGCGATCACGCTGTTCAGCACAGTCTGGGCGTTCGCACCGGTATAGGTGGTATTCACCCGGATCGTCGGGGGGGCGATATTGGGATACTGCTCCACCGGCAGCGACATCAGCCCCAGCAAGCCCAGGATGACGATGAGGATCGAAATCACCGTCGACAGCACCGGGCGGTTGATAAATCTATCTAATTTCATAAGGTTTTCTTCGTTTTATCGGATCATTTCTGTGCGGCGGCTGCCTGTTGCATCTGCTGGGTCATCGCCTGCACTTTGGCTGCGGACTGCTCGGGAGTGATCGGCTGGATCGGCATGCCGTCACGCAACGTCGCCACACCTTCGACAACCACCTGTTCACCCGGTTTCAGACCGGACGTCACCACGTACTGCTTGCCGTTATCGAGCGGGAACACCGTGATTTCGGTATTCTTCACCTTCGAGCTGTCGCCCAGTACATAAACGAATTTCTTATCCTGCACTTCATAAGTGGCGCTCTGCGGGATCAGCAGGGCAGAATCGAGAACGCTCGGAATCAGCACCGTACCCGTACCGCCGCTGCGCAGCAGGCGCTGTGCGTTGGGGAAGGTGGCGCGCATCTGCACGGCGCCGGTCGAAAGGTCGATCACGCCGCTGAGGGTTTCGATCTTGCCTTTGGCAGGATACATCGTTCCGTCGGCCAGTTGCAGCTGCACCTCGGGCATCGCACCGATCATGCTGTTCACCGAACCGTCCTTCTGGCGGGTCAGCGCCAACAACTGCTTCTCGTTCATCGAGAAATAGACGAACATCTTGTTGATGTCGGAAACGACGGTCAGCGGCTCCTGCGTGGTGGTGCCCACCAGGCTGCCCACACGGAACGGGATCGTGCCGACCACTCCGTCCGAAGGACTGGTGATCGTCGTATAGGAAAGGTCGTTGCGGGCGCTTGCCAACTGGGCTTCGGCCTGTGCCAGCGCGGCTTTGGCCGTTGCCAGAGAGTTTTTGGCGGTCTGCAGGTCGTAATCGCTGATAATATTCTGTGCGTGCAGTTCGGTCTTGCTGTCGACGGTCAACTGGGTAGTGGCCACATTGGCTTTGGCTACCTCCACGGCGGCCTCGGCGGCCTGTACCGCCTTCTGGTACGGCACGGCGTCGATCAGGAACAACGGTTGTCCCTTGTGTACCACTGCTCCTTCGTCCACGCAAAGTTTGGTGATGTAACCGCTCACGCGCGCACGGATCTCGATATCCTGTTGCCCTTTGATCGTAGCGGGATACGCGCTGTTGAGCTCCTGACTCGTGGGTTCAACAGTCATTACAGCCAAAGAGAGCGCGGGCATGCCTCCCTGTTGCGAATTTCCGCAGGAGAACGCCAGCAAAGCGGTCAGCGAGTACGCTGCGCCTTTCACGAAAGCCCCGATGGCTTTCCTTTTCTTCATTTTTTCCATATGCTTACCAACAAATTGATTATAATCGTTTGAAACTTTACGAAACACCGTGCAAAACTAATAATTATTAACGACATCCCATCCGGTTTGTTATCCCGGAGAGATGTTTTTTACGCCCAAAAACGACAAATCGAACATTACACCGGGATATCCTAACATCCCTAACACCAAAACGGACACGAATACGTCCACCCAGGAAAGGCCGCCGCTACGGAAACTACGGCCCTGCAGCACCTGGAACCGGCCGCAAACAACCCGCACACACTTAAAACGCACAGTCCATCCGGAACGGACAGGGTAAATTCGATTTTTTACCTGTTAATCAAAATATCGGCAAAATAACCTGCCACCGGATTGACCGTACGCCCGGCGAGCTTCTGATGCGGAACAGTCCCTTGCCGTGGCGCAGCTCGCAGGCCGCCATCACGGGGCCCCGGTCCTCGACCCAGCTCGAATTGCCGCTCAGCAGCAGCGGCGTCCAGCCGGGAGCCGACACGGTGTGGCCCAGCAACGGCTGTACATAGCCCGCAGCGGGATCGTACCACATCTTGAAATCCATCGGCTTGAAAGCCTTCATCAGCGGATGCGGCACTTCGGGCGAGGCGAAATAGTATTCGCCCATGGTCGTACGCTCGACCTTCACGTCACCGGCGCCGATGCGGTAGTCGCCCGCAGGAAGCTCCAGCAGCACCAGTTTGCCGCCTGCAGCCACCCATGCGTCGATCGCCTCCTTGTCCTTGTTGTACGCCGCGATATCGTCGCAAAGCATCACCTGCGCCCCGGAGAGCGACGGCACCGTAACCGCGCCCGCTGCGGCGGCCAGCTCCGCCGCCTTGTCGCCCACGGCACAGACCTTCGCCGCGCTCTTTTTCAGCGCCGGGAAAACCTCGATCGTCTCGACGTTCTGGTGCACGGGATTGCCCGCAGCATCGTTCAGCGAGATGCGGAGCTGATATGCAGTGCGTTTACCCACCTTCGGGGCCTCAAAGTCGATAAATCCCTGGAAACGGGAATCGTTCCGGGGAATGTCGGCACGCACGCTGTGGGCCCACACCACCCGGCCCTCTTTTTCGAGCTGGTAGTGCAGCGTATAGTCCTGCGGCGCATCGTTGCGGTCGTTGCAGACCCACGCTTCGACATTCACCCGCTCGCCGGGGAAAAACGTCCAGCGGTCGGTACGCAGCGAAGTCATCAGCGGCGCGAGCGCGTTGCGGTAAGCGAAGTAAGCCGGTTTCGGCCCCCGGTCGACATCCATGATCGTCTTCATCCAGCCCGACGGAAACGCGTCGATAAAGAGGTGGATCGCGAACGAAACCATCCGCCCGTCGCGGCGGAACGCCTCGGTCGTGAACTTGGTCACCCACTCCTGGTGGTCCCAGCTCGCCCGCACCCAATCGTGCAGGTTGTCCTGCGTGTTGTACCACATATAATGGAAACGGTGCGTCTGCGCCTGCGGGATCAGGTTCGCCGTCCAGCTCTTTTCGTCCCCCTTCACGGGCAGCCACCCTTTCGGATAGTATTTGTACATCACCTCCTCGGGGTCGAGCCCTTCGGAACCGAACTCGCCGCACGCATAGAGCCACCCCGGTTTGACGGACTGCCAGTAACCGCGGTGCATCTTGCCCAGGCCGAGGCCGTGGCCGTTGTACCAGCCGTTATAGCAATGGCTGTCGGGCAGGCCCGGCGAGGGCGGATCGTAATCGCCGTCGCCCGCCTTGATCACGCGGTCGGGGTTGGTGATCAACACCGCCTGGTCGAGCGCCGTGAAGAGCCGTTCGTATTCGGCCAACTCGCCGAAACTGCGCTGCGGCTGCCCCTCGGCATTCGGGAAACGTTCGTTGATATAACTCACCATGATCGTGCTGGGATGCTTGCGCACGAGGCGCTCCATCTCTTCGGCCTGCTTCACCGCTTCGGAGAACAGGTTTCGCCTCAGGCTGCCGAACAACGGCAGGTCGGTCTGGTTGAGCAATCCCAGTTTGTCGAACCATTCGTAAATTTCGGGCTGGACGGGCCGCTGCGTGAGGCGCAGGTAGTTCATGTTGCAGAGCTTCGCCAGCAGGATGTCGTCGATGAGCTGGGCCGTGTCGCCCCTGATTACGCACTGCTGCAGGTGCCCCATCGTGTTGGCTCCCCGCAGGCGGATCTGCTCTCCGTTCAGGTACATGCGCCCGCGCGGCACCGAAACGGTGTCCATCGTAAAACTGCGCATGCCGAACTGCTGCTTGGCCGCGTCGAGTTCGTTGCCCTGCTCGTCCTGTACGGTCACCTGCAACTGGTAGAGCCACGGCGTGTCCGGATTCCACCAGCGGAAACCGGTCATGTCGAGGGGGATGCGCAGGTAGTTGACCCCGTGCCCCATCTTGAGCCGCACCGCCTGGTTGTCGGTCGGTTTGGCAAGGTCGCCCACGCCGGGGATAAAGGTCGAAGACGGAATGTATTCCATCTCTTTGAGGATCGTCTGTTCGAAGTTCTGTCCGTATACCGAGACGACCAGCTTCACGTTTTCTTGCGTTTCGTTGAAATTATTTATTTCCACCCACGCCTCGGCCCGGTTCTCTTCGGGCAGCGGACGCACGAACAGGTCGTTTACGTGCATCGGATTACGAGCCTCGATGCGGCAGGTCTGGTAGATGCCCATACCGGCGGGACAGTGGTGCCATCCCTGCACCGGTTCGTCGTAACCGGGACCCGTAGCCGCATAGATTTTGTCACCGCGCACGTTCTCGCCGCCCAACGAATTGCCGGTCGTCGTATAGTCGTTGCTAACCTTCACGAGAATCGTGTTTTTGCCCGGGCGGGCCAGTTTCGCGATGTTGAACTCGAACGGCGCGAAGAAGCCGGTATGCGTACCGGCCAGCGTGCCGTTCACGTAGACTTCGGCCTTGTAATCCACCCCTTTGAAACAGATGAACAGCGCCCCCGCGCGGAACATCGCGGGCGAAAGGTCGACCACCTTGCGGTAGTAGGTCACCGCACGGCCCAGCGGCGCTCCGTAGTGCGGAATCTTCACTGCGGTCCATTCGCCTTCGCCGCGCTCGACCGCGGCGAAATCACCGGCATCGGCTTCCGTCCCGATCCGCCAGTCGAACACGTCGAGCGGCACGCTCGCGCGGGAAACCGGCAGCGCCGGGGCCACGTCTTTCATATAAGGGGCGTACTGTTCCCGCAGCTTCGCCAATTCGGCCTTCAACTCAGCCCCGGTCGAGAGGGTATGCATCGGCCGGAAAGCAGCCTGCGGATCGTTCTCCACGGGCAGGAACTTTTGCGGGAGTTCCGGCGGCGCCGGTTCGACCAACGTACTGCGCAGCTGGTAGCGGGCGGTGGCGATATCGGCGAATTTATCCTGCGCCGACAGGGGCGCCGACGACAGCGCAGCGGCCAGGGACAACAGGGCGAAGGTCACTTTCGGGGTAGCGTTCATGCGTTACGTTTTTTGAGGGTTTGCGGCAACTGCCGTTCCGGGACAGGCGGGGGAGAAGGAACCGGAGAGCACAAATTTACAAAATCCGGCCGATATTTCACAATCCCGCGCGGCCGTTCCGCGGAATACCGCGGGCGAAGAACGACAGGGACCGGAAACCCGTTCCGGGAGATGACCGGACGAAGGCTCGGTCTCCGGTCAGAATCAGGACATTTCGGCCTTCAGGGCCCCTCTGAAGCCGGTTCGAGGATCGAACAAAATTCCTGAAATATGTTAATAATGCATGCAAAGGCTATGAAAACCCGTAAATTATCGCTAACTTCGTGGAGTTTCGGCCGTGCCGTAAGGCGCTTCCGGAGTGTCAAAATCCTCAAAATCACCCGCCCAAGCGGATGATTTTCTCCGTTTCCCACCGGCGTTTTTCGCTGCGGAACGGGCACAGGAGGCACTCCCGGGAGCGGATCACGTCCGGAACGCCGTTCGGTATTTTCGGGGCGTTCTGTTCTGAAAACGCGGACGGTCCAGGAGGCGGAGGCAGACGGGGAACAAACGCAAATCACGGCGCGGCAGCGCGGCAGACCAGAACGAACCGTTGCAGGGACAGACCGAGTCGCCCGACCGGAGGCAACACACGCGGCAGGCAACCCGGAACGGAAACAGCAGGACGACGGGCGGTGCCGCGAGACGCTTCGACCGCACGGCCACAGGGTCCGGCAGCCAGGTATCGACAAAACATTATACTACAACATAACTTAAATCTCCTCACACAACCTATCATGGACAGAAGAACCTTCCTTCTCCGGAGCGCCATGCTGGCAACAGGCACCCTCGTAGCCGCACTTTCCCCCACCCTGGCCGAGGCCGCAGCCAAAGCCGCCGAAACCGGCTCGCTGAGTTTCGATTCCGAAGCTTACAAACGTTTCAAGAATTCCGAGTTCAAATACCACCCCTACGTACGCTGGTGGTGGAACGGCGATAAGGTCGAAGCTGCGGAACTGGTCCGCGAACTGCACCTGCTCAAGGAAGCCGGCATCGCGGGCGTCGAGATCAACCCCATCGCATTCCCCACCACGGGCGACGACCTGGGCAAAAAGTCGCTGCGCTGGCTCAGCGACGAGTGGATCGACGCACTGAAGGTCACGTTCGACGAAGCGAAGAAAATCGGCATGACCTGCGACCTGCTCGTAGGTTCGGGCTGGCCTTTCGGCTCAGAAGACCTCACCCCCGAGGAGCGCGCACAGGTCGTATTGGTTGACGCCGAGAAGATCGAGGGACCGACCACGTTCGAAATCTCGAAGTTCACGATATTCAAAACCGTCGATCCGGGCGTGACGGACGTCAATCCGCTGCGCACGTTCGAAATCATGTCGCTGAAGCTGGTTCCCAACCCGATGAGCGGCATAGACCAGGCGATCGACCTCTCGGACCAGATCGGCAAAGAGGTGATTTCGGTCGACGTACCCGAGGGGAAATACGTATTTTACGCATTGGTGAAGGTCAATTCGTTCGCCTGCGTGATCAACGGCGCGCCGGGAGCCGCCGGTTCGATCCTCAACCACATGGACAAGAAGGCCGTGCGCAAGTACCTCGACCACATGGCCGACACGATCCAGAACCGGATCGGCCCGCTGAAGAACTACGTCCGCGCGATGTTCACCGACTCGATGGAGCTCGAGGGATCGAACTGGACGGGCGACTTCGCCGAGCAGTTCCGCCTGCGCCGCGGTTACGACCTGATGCCTTACCTTCCTTTCATGATGTTCAAGGTGGGCCGCCTGGGCGACGTGCTCGACTACAATTACGGAGCGGAAAAGACGCCCGAGTTCAAAGCCGAGCTGCAGCGCGTGCGCTTCGATTTCGAACTGACGAAAGCCGAACTGCTCAAGGAACGCTTCACCGACACCTACACCGGCTGGTGCAAGGACCTCGGGGTGCTCTCGCGCGCGCAGGCCTACGGCCGCGGCTTCTTCCCGCTCGAGAGCAGCATGGGCTATTCGATCCCCGAGGGCGAATCGTGGACGACCAACTGGCTCAAGCACCGCCTCGGCGAAGAGATGCGCGACGACGAATACCGCGCAGGCCGGGGCTACACGATGATCAACAAATACGTCTCTTCGGCCGCGCACCTTACCGGCAAGCGCATCGTCAGCGCCGAGGAGATGACCAATACCTACCTCGCCTTCCGCGCAACGCTCGAGCTGATCAAAATCGGCTCGGACATGAGCGCCGTCTCCGGCATCACGCACTCGGTATGGCACGGCTTCAACTACTCGCCGGCCGACGCGCCGTTCCCCGGCTGGGTGCAATACGGTTCCTACTACAACGAGAACAACACCTGGTGGCCTTACTTCAAGTACCTGAACGCTTACAAGGGGCGCCTCTCGTCGCAGTTCCAGAACGCGGACATGTACACCGACATGATCATCCTGCCGCCCAACTACGACATGTGGGGCGAGATCGGCGTGCAGACCGACCCGTTCCCCGGCACGCTGAACGTCCTTTACACCTCTTTAATATGGGAAGCGATCTGCAAGAACGGCGGCGCCGCCGACTACACCTCGGAGATCGTACTGAACGCCTCGACGGTTAAGAACGGCAAGCTCTGCTACGGTCCCAAACAGTACGGCACGCTCTTCCTACCCGAAGTGACCAGCACCGCCCCCTCGACGCTCGCGAAGATTCACGAGTTCGTTTCCCAGGGCGGCCGCGTTTTCTGCATCGAAAAATACCCGTCCAAGTCGCTCGGCTTCAAAGATTACAAAAAGCGCGACGCCGAGGTACAGGCGTGGATCAAGAAACTGCAGGCCTACCCCGACCGCTTTATCCTCGTCAAAAAACCCGAGGACAACAAGTTCCTCGAATGGTACCAGGAGCTGATCGGCCAGTACAACCTGCCGCACTACATGACCGTCGAGAACCCCGACCGCTTCTTCCTGCAGACACGTTGGAACGGCGGCGACGGCAACACCTTCTTCTTCCTGGCCAACGTGCACATGCACAACCCCTACAAGAGCAAGATCACCTTCTCGCCGGAGATTACGCGGGGCCGTTACCCGTGGATTTGGGATCCCGATACCGGCAAGCGTTACCGCATCACGCTCACCGACGGCAGCTTCGAACTGGAACTCGGCCCGGCCGAAACCCTCTTCATCGTCTTCGACAAGGTGTCTAAGGGCGAGCCGTGGAAACCGCTGCCCGTCAGCGCCCCGAACGCGCTGACGCTTAAAAACTGGCAGGTCGAACTGCACCATGCCCGCGAGGGATGGGTCAAAACCACGCAGATGGAGACGCCCACCGACCTGAAGGAGACCGAATGGAAAGATTTCGCCGGAACGGTCGTGTACCGCACGAAGTTCGACGTGAACAGCTCGAACGCCGGGGACACCGTCCTGAACCTGGGCAAAGTCTACGGCATCTCGCAGGTGCTCGTCAACGGCGTGGACTGCGGCGTGAAATGGTACGGCAACCGCATTTACGACATCGCCGACCAGCTACACACCGGCAGCAACGAGATCGAGGTGCGCGTGGTCACCGTCCTGGGCAACTACATGCACACGCTCACCGACAACGCCACTGCCCAGAAGTTCACCGCCGGCAGGAAAGAGTGGCCGACCCTGTCGCTGGGCATCCTCGGACCGGTAACGCTATACAAATAAAATTGTCTAAACAAGCTGCAGAGATAATTCACAGGGGCAGCGGACAGGCTGCCCCGGACTACTGCCAATAAACTTCAATTTTTCAAAAAACTCTCTCAAACCAACAACGATTCATGAAAAAGTTTATTCTCTCAGCACTGGCCGTCCTGTGTGCGATGCAACTGGGGGCGAAGGATTACAACGCCTCGCTCTTCGGCATCAAATCCAACGGTACGACGCTGAACACCTCCTCGATCCAGAAGGCGATAGACTACATCCACTCCGAGGGTGGCGGGCGCCTCGTCTTCTACGTGGGCCGTTACCTGACCGGCAGCATCAACCTGCGCTCGAACGTCACGATCCAGCTCAACGAAGGCGCCGTACTGCTCGGTTCGACGAACCCGTACGACTACCCGATCGACAGTTCCTACTGCGCATTGGTGCGGGCGGTTAAGGTCGACAATGTCGCGATTACCGGCAAGGGGGTCATCGACGGCCAGGGCCGCGAGGCGTCGTATAACCTGCTCGACCAGATCCAGAAAGGGATCATCAACGACCCGGCCAAATACGACCGGCCCGATGGATCGCGCCGCGCACGGACGCTCTATTTCCGCGAATGCAAAGACGTCACCATCGATGGCATCACGCTGAAGAACTCGGGCGACTGGGTGCAGACCTACGACCAGTGCGATCGGCTGAAGATCAACGGCATCACCGTCGACAGCAAGGCCTACTGGAACAACGACGGGCTCGACATCGTCGACTGCCGCAACACCACCGTCACCAATTCGTTCATCGACGCGACCGACGACGGTATCTGCCTCAAGTCGCACAGCCACGAGCACATGTGCGAGAACATCGAAATCCGCAACTGCGTAGCCCGCTCGAGCGCGAGCGGCATCAAGTTCGGCACGGTAAGCGCCGGCGGCTACAAGAATATCCGCATCATCAACAATAAGGTATACGACACCTTCCGCTCGGCCTTCACGATCGCCACGCCGGACGGAGGCGTCGTCGAGAATATCCTCGTCGACAGCCTTTACGCATACAACGTGGGCAACGCGATCTTCCTGCGTATCGGCAACCGCTGGACCAAAGGTTCGGTGGGTTCGATCGACGGAGTCACGATCCGAAACATGTACTGCGAACTCTCGGACGGCAAGCCCGACGCGGGTTACGAATACGAAGGCCCGGTGGAAGACCTGCCGCGCAACATCTCGCCCGCAAGCATCGTCGGCCTGAAAGGGTACGACATCCGGAACGTGAAACTCGAAAACGTCACGATCGTCACCCCGGGCGGCGGCAATCCCTACTACACGAAGGTGGGCACCAGCGCGAAGGAGCTCGACGCGATCCCCGAGATGGCCGACCGTTATCCCGAATTTTCGCAATTCAAGGAGCTGCCCGCATGGGGCTTCTACATCCGCCACGCGAAGGATATCGCTTTCGACAACGTGAAGTTCATTGCCAAAAACCGTGACTACCGCCCGGCGATCGTCACCGATGACGTGAAGGGCCTGAGCCTCGCAGATGTCACCTTCGAAGAACCGGGAGCAAAGAAAAAACAGATCCATACTTACCAAACGACTAACATTCAAATCAATAAATAACAAACCATGACTAAGCTCAAATTTCTCGCATTAGCCATCGCCTTGCTGTGCGGCGCCACGCAACTCTCGGCCAAGGACTACCAGGTTTCGGACTTCGGCGCCAAGGCCGACGGCATCACCCTGAACACGGGTGCGATCCAGCGCGCGATCGACGCGGTGAACGAACGCGGCGGCGGACGCCTCGTCTTCGGCCCCGGCAAGTACCTCACCGGCTCGATCTACCTGAAAAGCAACGTGACGCTGCACCTCGAGCGCGGCGCCGTGCTGCTCGGCTCGACCAACCCGTTCGACTACGTGAAAGACCCGTATGTACGCTGGATGGCCATGGTGTTCGCCATGAAACAGGAGAACATCGGCATCACCGGCAAGGGTACCATCGACGGCCAGGGTTTCAAAACCGCCAACAACATGGTACAGTACATCCAGCGCGGCATTTATGAAGACCCGCTGAAACTGGACCGCCCCAACGAGACGAACCGCCCGGAAAACATCTACTTCCGCGAGTGCACGAACGTCACGATCACCGGCATCACGCTGCGTGACCCGGCCAGCTGGAACCAGACCTACGACCAATGCAAGAACGTCTATGTGGACGACATCTACGTGGAGGCGAACTCTTACTGGAACAACGACGGCATCGACATCGTCGACTGCGACGGCGTGGTGATCAAAAACTCGTTCTTCAATGCCGCCGACGACGTGCTCTGCTTCAAATCGCACGACGCGAACAGCATCTGCCAGAATGTCGTAGTCGACAACTGCGTGGGACGCTCGGGCGCCAACGGACTCAAATTCGGCACCGTATCGAGAGGCGGATTCCGCAATTTCAAGGTGACGAACATCACCATCTACGACACCTACCGTTCGGCCATCACCTTTGCAGCCGTGGACGGCGGCCTGATCGACAACATCCTCGTGGACGGCGTGCGCTCGATCAATACCGGCAACGTGATCTTCCTGCGCATCGGCGACCGCTGGGGCAAAGGCAAACAGCCGTCGATGAAAAACGTGACGATCCAGAACGTCTATGCCGAAGTGCCGCTGCGCAAACCCGACGCCGGCTACAACTACGAAGGCCCGATCGAAGACATGCCGCGCAACATCTCGCCCGCGAGCATCGTCGGCCTGCCCGACTACCCGATCGAGAACATCACCCTCAAGAACATCACGATGGTCTACCCCGGCGGCGGCAATAAACTCTTCGCTTACCGCGGCCTGACCCCCGCCGAACTGGACGGTATTCCCGAAATGCGCGATACCTATCCCGAATTCTCGCAGTTCAAAGAGCTGCCGGCCTGGGGTTTCTACATTCGCCACGCCAAGGGTATCACCTTCGACAACGTGAAATTCATTGCCGAGAAGCCCGGCGACTACCGTCCGGGCCTGGTGACCGACGACGTGCAGGGCCTCACCCTGCGCAAGGTCGAATTCGAAGAACCCGGTGCCAACGGCAAGGAACAGGTGTTCACCTACAAGACCACCGGCATCGTAAAGGAATAACCGCAAACAAATTAATAATCTCAACTTAAAAACAGAGACCATGATCAAAACGAAATTCCTCGCACTCGCCCTCTTGCTGATCGGCACGGCCGTGAGCCCCGTTTCGGCCAAGGAGTATAAGGCCGCGCTCTTCGGCGTGAAATCGGACGGTACGACCAACAACACGCGCTCGATCCAGAAGGCGGTAGACTTCATCAGCGAAAACGGCGGCGGCGAGCTGGCGTTCTACGTAGGCCGCTACCTGACCGGCACGATCCACCTCAAGAGCAACGTGACGATCGTCATCAAGGAAGGCGCCGCACTGATGGCTTCCACGTCGCCTTATGACTACGACTATGTGAACGGCACCGCCGCACTGATCGTCGCCGATACAGCCAAAAACATCGGCATCACCGGCAAAGGCCTGATCGACGGACAGGGAACCCTCGTAACCGGCCACTACAACACGCAGGCAGCCCAGGGCAACCTCGCCGCCGGTAAGAACACGGTGCCCGCGCTGATCTACATGAACGGTTGCACCGGCGTGACCGTCGAAGGCATCCTGCTGAACAACTCGGCCGAGGACGTGGCCATTTTCAACAACTGCACCGACGTGACCGTTACCGGCATCACCGTCGACAGCAAGCTGAACCCCGCCACGGCCGGCGTCGTGTTGGAGGGCTGCACGAACGTGAAGCTGAATGAATCGTTCATCGACGTACCCGCCGCTGCATTGCAGACCAAAGGCGCCGCGTCGAAAGGCGTTTCGGTAACCAACAGCATCACCCCCAACGGCAAAAAAATCTCGCCGCGCAAATAAGCGAACCTTTGCCCTGCGTCCGCTGACCCGGACGCAGGGTCCTAATCGGGGAACCGTACCGAAACCGGCTACAGTCCGTCCCGGCAACCGTTCCGTTTTCCCGCCCCCCCCGAGTTCCGACGCGGGAAACAAACGGAACCGCCCGAAAAACCGACGGACCGGTCAAGCGGATAGCTCTCGGCACGCCCCGGACAGATACAAATATTAAAACAGATACAGGTATAAAATTAGGACAACCGGTACTCCCAATACAGATACAGACAGCAACTCCGACTCAGAAATAAAAACCTAACCAACCGATATTTTCCCAATCTAAAACTTCCATGGATCGCAGAACTTTCCTTATCCGCAGTGCCATGCTCGCAGCAGGCGGCCTCGCCGTCACGATGCTGCCGGGTGTCGCCGAAGCCGCCGAAATGGCCGAAGCGGCCGCAAAAGCGGCCGGTGACGGCTCGTTACGTTTCGACGCCGAACTCTACCACCGCTTCGCCAACCCCGATTCAGTCTACCGTCCGTTCGTACGCTGGTGGTGGAACGGCGACAAAGTCGAACCCGAAGAGTTGCGCCGCGAGCTGCGCGTCATGAAAGCCGCCGGTATCGGCGGCGTCGAGATCAACCCGATCGGTATCGCCGAGGAAGACAACGACATGGGCAAGCGTTCGCTCACATGGCTCAGCGACGAGTGGATCGAAGCGCTGAAAGCCACTTTCGACGAAGCGAAGAAACTCGACATGACCTGCGACCTGATCGTCGGTTCGGGCTGGCCTTTCGGCGGCGAATTCCTCAAAGGGGACGAGCGAGCGCAGGTGGTACTGATCGACGCGCAGAAGCTCGAAGGCCCGACCACGTTCGAAATCTCGCGCTTCGCGATCTTCAGCACGGTCGATCCGGGCGTCACGGTGCCCTTCCCGGGCCGCACGTTCGAACTGCTGGCCCTCAAGCTGGTACCCGACCCGATGGACGGCCTCGAAGGGGTGATCGACCTGTCCGACCAACTCGGCAACGAGGTAATCTCGGTAAATGTTCCCGACGGAAAATACGTATTCTACGCACTGGTGAAGGTCAATGCCTTCGCGAGCGTGATCAACGGCGCACCCGGCGCCGCAGGACCGATCCTCAACCACATGGACAAGCAGGCCGTGAACAAATACCTGCACCACATGTCCGACACGATCCAGGCGAAAACCGGGCCGCTGAGCGCGCACATCCGCTCGATGTTCACCGACTCGATGGAGCTCGAAGGATGCAACTGGGCCACCGATATCCTCGAAGAGTTCAAAAAGCGGCGCGGGTACGACATCTTCCCCTACCTGCCCTTCATGATGTTCAAGGTGGGCCGCCTGGGCGACGTTTCGGACTACAATTACGGCGCCGCCAAAACCCCCGAATTCGCCGCAGAAATCCGCCGGATGCGCTACGACTTCGAACTGACCAAAGCCGAATTGCTGCGCGAACGCTTTAACCGCACCTACCTCGACTGGTGCAAAGAACTCGGCGTGCTTTCGCGTGCGCAGGCTTACGGCCGCGGCTTTTTCCCGCTGGAAAGCAGCATCGGATACGACATTCCCGAGGGCGAGTCGTGGACGACCAACTGGCTCAAACACCGTCTCGGCGAAGAGATGGGTAACGAGGACTACCGCCGGGGCCGGGGCTATACGATGATCAACAAATTCGTCTCTTCGGCGGCGCACCTGACCGGCAAACGGGTCGTGAGCTGCGAAGAGATGACCAATACCTACCAGGTATTCAATGCGACGCTCGAGTTTCTGAAACTGGGATCCGACATGAGCATCCTCTCGGGTATCACCCACTCGGTGCTGATCGGCGTGAACGTCTCCCCTCCCGACATTCCGTTCCCGGGTTGGGTGCGTTACGGCGCCTACTTCAGCGAGCACAACAACTGGTGGCCCTACATGCCCTACTTCACCGGCTACCGGGCCCGCGTTTCGGCAGCGCTGCAAAACACCGACATGTACACCGACATCGCGCTGCTGCCGGCTTATCCCGACATGTGGAGCGAAGTGGGCGTCAAGACCGAGCCGTTCCCCGACCGGCTGAACGTGCCCTACATGACCCTCGTCTGGGAGGCGATCCACAAGAACGGCGGCGGATGCGACTACACCTCGGAGATCGTGCTCGGCGACTCGACCGTCAAAAACGGCAAGCTGTGCTACGGTCCGAAACAGTACGGCACACTCTTCCTGCTGGGACTGGACAGCATCCGGCCCGAAACGCTCGCGAAGCTTTATGATTTCGTAAGCCAGGGAGGACGCGTCTTCTGCATCGAGAAAATTCCGCACCAGTCGCTCGGTTACCACGACTACAAACAGAACGACGCGAAGGTTCAGGAGTGGATCGGTAAGCTGAAACAGTTCCCCGACCGCTTCGTATTGCTCGAAAAACCGGCCGACAACGATTTCATCAAATGGTACGCCGACGTACAGCGGCAGTACGGCATCGAACCCTACGTGAAGGTCGAAAACCCCGATCCCTTCTTCACGCAGAACCGCTACCAGGGCGACAACGGCGAAGAGCTCTTCTTCCTGGCCAACTCGCACCTGCACAATCCCTACCGCGGCCGGATCGTCTTCACCGACGAGATCACCGCCGGGCGCTACCCGTGGGTGTGGGACATGGAAAACGGCAAGCGCTGGCGCATCGAACTGGACAAGGAGGGCGGCTACACGCTCGACATGGGTCCGGCCGACTCGCTGGTAATCGTCTTCGACAAGAACAAGAAAGGGCCGGCGTGGAACCCGCTGCCCTACGAAGGCCCGCAAAGCCGGACGCTCACGGGCTGGGACGTGGAGTTGCACCACAGCCGCGAAGGATGGACCAAGACCGACCGCATGGAGCAGCCGACCGACCTGAAAGATACGCCGTGGGTGGACTTTACCGGCACGGTCACCTACCGCACCACCGTCGACGCGGGCAGCAAACCCGGCAAGATGCTGCTGAACCTGGGCAAAGTGTACGGCGTGGCCGAACTGAAGGTCAACGGCAAGGATCAGGGCGTACGCTGGTACGGCCGCCGCGTCTACGACCTCTCCGACGCCCTGCAACCGGGTGAGAACGAGATCGAAGTGAAGGTGGTCACCACGATGGGCAACTACATGAAGACGCTCACCGACAACCCGACGGCCCAGAAGTGGACGAACCGCAAGAACAAGGAACAGCCGACCCAGTCGATGGGCCTGCAGGGTCCGGTGACGTTATACTCCGCCGGAAAATAGGTACCGAGCCTGTGCGCATTCCTGAATAGGCGCACAGGCCTTTACCCGCCCGCACACGGACTGCACGAATTTCCGGATGCGAACGCCAAAAATACCAACGGGAAGTCCGGGAAAATAACAAGGAAAACACACCGGACACACCGAAACCAAAACTGACGCACAGACCATACGAACCAAACCACTACCTAACCACCCCAACCGAACCTCTCTCCCGATGAACAGACGCGACTTTTTAATACGCAGTGCCTTGCTGGCCGCCGGAGGCTTCGTCTCCGCGGCCTCGCCGGCGTTGGCCGAAACCGCCGCGAAGGCGGCTGCGGCAGCCGGGGCCGCAAAGGCGGCCGGCGGTCAGTTCAGCTTCGACAGCGACATCTACAGCCAGTTCCGCAACCCGGACATCCGCTACCGCCCCTTCGCACGGTGGTGGTGGAACGGCAACAAGGTGGAAGCGTACGAGCTGGTGCGCGAACTGCGTCTGTTGAAAGAGGCGAACATCGGCGGCGTGGAGATCTACCCCGTCGGGCTTCCGGAGGATACCGACGACGCGGGTATCCCGACGCTCAAGTGGCTCAGCGACGAGTGGATCGACATGGTGAAGGTGACCCTCGACGAAGCGGACCGGCTCGGCATGACCTGCGATCTGATGGTCGGCACCGGCTGGCCCTACGGCGGCGATTTCGTGCCGCACGAAGACCGGGCGCAGGTAGTGGTGGTCGATGCGGTGAAACTCACCGGCCCCACCGTGTACGAAACCTCGGCCTACAGCATTTTCAAACGGGCCGACCCGGAAGCGACGACGCCCGCCGACAGCCGCACGTTCGAGTTGCTGTCGCTCTCGCTGGTACCCGACCCGCTCTCCTCGCTCGACCGGGTCAGGGACCTCTCCGGCCAAAAAGACAACGACCTGATCCGCGTCGACGTTCCAGCAGGCGACCACTATTTCTATGCGTTGGTCAAGGTGCACGATTTCGCCGGGGTGATCAACGGCGCCCCGGGAGGCGACGGCCCGTTCATCGACCACATGAAAAAAGATGTGGTGCAGAAATACCTCGACCACATGTCCGACACGATCCAAAAACGGATCGGGCCGCTCGCGGGCCGCATCCGTTCGTTCCTCACCGATTCGATGGAGCTCGAAGGGTCGAACTGGACGGATTCTATGGCCGACCGGTTCAAGGAGCGTTACGGATACGACCTGATGCCCTACCTGCCGCTGATGCTGTGGAAGACCCACCGCCTCGGCGACGTGTGGGAGTACAGCTACGGGGCACAGAAATCGCCCGAGCTGCAGGAGGCGATCGATCGCGTGCGCTACGATTTCGAGACGCTGAAGGCCGAAATGCTCGACGAGTGCTACACGCAGACCTACTGCAAATGGTGCAACGACCAGGGAGCGAAATCGAAAGGCCAGGCCTACGGCCGCGGCTTCTTCCCGCTCGAGAGCAGCCTGCACTACGACATTCCCGAGGGGGAGGCCTGGACGACCAACTACCTCAAGCACCGCCTCGGCGAAGAGATGCCCAACGACGACTACCGCCGGGGCCGCGGCTACGTGATGATCAACAAATACGTCTCTTCGGCGGCGCACCTGACCGGCAAACGGGTCGTGAGCTGCGAGGAGATGACCAACACCTACCACGTCTTCAACGCAACGCTCGAACTGCTGAAAGTAGGTTCGGACCAGAGCATCATCTCCGGCATCACGCAGTCGATCTACCACGGTTTCAACTATTCGCCGCCCGCGGCTCCGTTCCCCGGCTGGATCCGCTACGGCTCCTACTACAACGAGAACAACCCGTGGTGGCCGTACTTCAAATACTTCAACACCTACAAGGCGCGCCTGGCCACGTTGTTGCAAAACGCGGACATGTACACCGACATCGCGCTGCTCACGCCGATTCCCGACCTGTGGACGCGCTACGGCGTACAGACCGAACCGTTCCCCGGCCCCGGACCGCTGGCGGTGCCCTACACCTCGCTGGTGTGGGAAGCGATCCATAAACACGGCGGCGGATGCGATTACACGTCGGAACGCGTGATCGCCGGCTCGACGGTCGAAAACGGCAAGCTGTGCTACGGCCCGAAACAGTACGGCACCCTCTTCCTGGTGGGTATCGAAGGCATCGAGCCGGCTACGCTCGAAAAGCTCTATACGTTCGTACAGCAGGGTGGCCGCATCTTCTGCATCGAACGTTACCCGTCCAAATCGCTCGGCTTCGTCGATTACGAACGGCGCGACAGGGAGGTGCGCGACTGGGTCGAAAAGCTCAAAGGCTACCCGGAGCGTTTCATCCTGCTCGAACGGCCCGAAGGCGACGATTTCTACGCATGGTATCCGGCCATGTGCGAAAAGTACCGCATCCCGCACTACCTCGGCTTCTCGTCGCCCGACCGTTACCTGATGCAAAACCGTTACCGCACCGACGACGGCACCGAAATACTTTTCTTCGCCTATGCGAACCGCCGCGAACCGCACCGGACCGAAGTGCGCGTCGGGCCGGAAGTGGCGGGAGGCCGCTACCCGTGGCTGCTCGACACGCAGAGCGGCGAGCGTTGGCGCATTCCTTCAGAGGGTGGCACTTTCACGCTGGAATTCGGCCCGTGCGACTCGTATGTCGTGGTGTTCGACAAGCAGAAAAACGGCGAACCGTGGCGGCCGCTGCCCGCCGCCGGAGCGAATGCCCAGCGGCTCGAAGGCTGGGACGTGGAACTGCGCCACGGCCGCGAGGGATGGACCAAATCCACGCGCATGCAGACCTTGCTCGACCTGCGCGACACGGAATTCACGAGTTTCATGGGCACGGCCGTTTACCGCAAGAGGTTCGACGCGGACGAGTTGCGGGGCACCGTACTGAACCTCGGCGAAGTGGCCGGGGTGTCGGACGTGCGCCTCAACGGCAAGGAGCTGGGGGTACAGTGGTACGGACGGCGCCTGTACGACCTATCGGGGGCCTTGGAACCGGGTGAAAACGAACTCGAAGTGCGCGTGACCACGACGATGGGCAATTACATGAAGACGCTCACCGACAATAAGATCGCGCAAAAGTGGACGAACCGCAAAAGCAAGGAGCAGCCGCAGCAGTCGATGGGCCTGCTGGGTCCGGTAACGGTCTACCGCAACCGGGCATAATCCGGCGTGCGGCCCGGAAACAGGCCGCCCCCGGAAACGACTGCCGCAAGAAGTGACGGACGGGACCCGGTGCGGCACGAACGGAACACAGAAAATGAAACAACGCATTTACGACCAAACAACATAGCAAAACAGACAAAATGATGAGAAAAACAACAATCCTCACGCTGACGCTCTCCCTGCTCAGTTCCGTACAATTGTGGGCCAAAGATTACCGGGTTTCGGACTTCGGGGCCGTGGCCGACGGAACCACCCTCAACACGCGTGCGCTCCAACGTGCGATTGACGTCATCCATGAAGAAGGAGGCGGCAAGCTGATTTTCCCGCTGGGCCGCTACGTCTCCGGGACGCTGCACCTGCTCTCGGGCGTAACGTTGCACCTGGAGAGCGGCGCCGTGCTGCTCGGCTCGAACAACCCCTACGACTACGACCGCGAACCGGGACTGAACACCGCGTTCCTGCTGGCCAGGGGGCAGAAAAACATCGGCGTGACGGGCGAAGGGCTGATCGACTGCCGCGGCCGCCAGACCGCCTATAACCTCGTGGACCTGATCCACCGCGGACTGGTCGACGACCGGCTGGGACTCGACCGCCCGAACGAAAGCATCCGCCCGATGATCTTCTACTTCCGCGAATGCGACGGCGTAACGGTCGAAGGCATCAGCCTGAAAAACTCGGCCAGCTGGGTGCAGACCTACGATCAGTGCAAAAACCTCAAGATCGACCGCATCAACGTCGAGAGCAATGCCTACTGGAACAACGACGGCCTCGACATCGTCGACTGCGAAAACGTCACCGTGACGAACTCCTATTTCGACGCTTCGGACGACGCGATCTGCCTCAAATCGCACAGCGGCGCCCATATGTGCCGGAATATCCTGATCCGCGACAACGTGGCGCGCTCGGGAGCCAGCGGCATCAAGTTCGGCACCGTATCGGCCGGGGGATTCAAAGACATCAGAATCATCAACAACAAAGTATACGACACCTACCGTTCAGCCATTACGATCCAGGCCGTCGACGGCGCCAAGGTCGACAACATCTTCGTCGATTCGCTCTATGCGATCCATACCGGCAACGTGATCTACCTGCGGATCGGCGACCGCTGGAGCAGCGGCAGGCAGCCCTCGATGAGCAACATTACGATCCAGAACGTATACGCCGAAGTTCCGGCCGGCAAGCCCGACAAAGGCTACGACTACGAGGGTCCGCAGCACCATATGCCGCGCAACATTTCGCCTTGCGGCATCGTCGGCCTCTCCGACCACGACATCACGAACGTAACGCTCCGCAATATCAAGATCATTTATCCGGGCGGCGGAAATCCGTTCTTCGCCTACCGCGGCCTGACTCCCGCCGAGCTGGACAGCATTCCCGAAGCGAGGAAAAGCTATCCCGAATTCTCGCAGTTCCGCGAACTGCCGGCCTGGGGCTTCTACATCCGCCACGCGAAGAACATCACGATGGACAACGTGCAGCTGATCGCACAGAAACCCGACTACCGCCCGGCGATCGTGCTCGACGACGTACACGGGATCAAATTCGACAACGTGACCTACACGGAACCGGGCGCGGAAAAGAAGCAGCAGCTCTTCCCGTACCAGTCGACCGAAGTGACCGTCAACCAGTAATCCGACAACCTGAATCCCCATAGCGATGAACCTCACAAACAGACCCATACGCAACATGCTGCTCTCCCTGGCAGGCCTGTTCGCAGCGGCAGCCACCCCACAGGCGGCTCCGGCTGCAGCGGCCAAAAGCGATACGGGCGGCGCAAACGGCAACGCTTACTACCAGCAGTTCCGCAATCCCGATCCCAAGTACCGCCCCTTCGTGCGGTGGTGGTGGAACGGCGACAAGGTGAACGCCGACGAACTGCGCCGCGAGCTGTACCTGCTCAAGGATGCCGGTATCGGCGGCGTGGAGATCAACCCCGTCGAGTTCCCGCGCGGAGCCGACGACCTCGGGGCAAAGCCGCTGTCGTGGCTGAGCAAGGAGTGGATCGACATGCTCGCCGTGGCTTTCGACCAGGCCGAGAAACTCGACATGACCTGCGACCTGATCGTAGGCTCGGGCTGGCCTTTCGGCGGCGAGTTCCTCAAAGGAGACGAACGCGGCCAGGTGATGGTCGTCGGCGTCGAAAAGCTCGAAGGACCGCAAGAGTACACCACATCGGTCTTCTCGCTGCTCAAGGAGGCCGACCCGGCCATCAGCAAGGCCTATAAAGGACGCGTGCCGCACCTGCTCTCGCTGCAACTGGTTCCCGAACCGCTCGGCAGCCTCGACCAGGTGATCGACCTGAGCGACAAGATCGACGAAAAGGGGGCCTTCACGATCGATATCCCCAAAGGCAAATACGCACTCTACTCGCTGGTGCGCATCGACTCGTTCGGCGCGGTGATCTGCGGCGCCCCCGGCGCACAGGGGCCGACGCTGAACCACCTCGACCAGGCGGCCGTCGAAAAGTACCTGAACCACATGTCCGATGCGATCCAGGATCAGCTCGGCCCGCTGCGCAACTACATCCGTTCGCTGTTCACCGACTCGATGGAACTCGAGGGTGCGAACTGGACGGGCGATTTCGCCGCCGAATTCAAAAAGCGGCGCGGCTACGACATCATGCCCTACCTGCAATACACGATGTTCAAGACCGGCGGCATGGGCAACGTCACCGACTACAACTACGCCGCGGAGATGACCCCCGAGTTCAAGGAGATGATCGACCGCATGCGCTACGACGTCGAGCTGACGAAAGCCGAAATGTTCCGCGACCGTTTCACGATCCCCTACACCGAATGGTGCAAGAAGCTCGGCGTGCTGTCGCGCGCGCAGGCCTACGGCCGCGGCTTCTTCCCGCTGGAAAGCGGCATGTACTACGACATCCCCGAGGGCGAGTCGTGGACGACCAACTGGCTC
>ERZ825384.559-NODE-559-length-48941-cov-4.482408_pt1 | contig 48941 bp, 40 predicted proteins | sample MGYA00519931_ERZ825384 | MGnify/ENA primary metagenome ERZ825384 (study PRJEB31778, sample SAMEA3449200) | human gut metagenome | biome: human gut; feature: human-associated habitat; material: faeces | place: United Kingdom | collected 2010/2012 ...
CGCCGTTGTCGCCGCCGCCGTTATCGCCGCCGTTGTCGCCGCCGTTGTCGCCGCCGCCGTTATCGCCGCCGTTGTCGCCGCCGTTGTCGCCGCCATTATCGCCGCCGTTATCATTGCCCTCGCCAAGGATGACAACGATATTGATGTAGTGCAGACCGAAGTTCGTGGCAAACGCCTTAATCGTATTCGTGCCCTTGACATGGATGCCCGTGCCGCCGGGGTAGGTGATCCCGCCGACGCCGACGATGGTGGCCTCCTGAACATCGGCATCAATGCTCCAGTCGTAGACATGGTGGTTGGTGCAGGTGATGGTCACGGGGGACCACGCCGTCACTTCCATGCCGGCATGATAGGGCTTCGTGTGCGTGCCGAGCGCGTCCGTGTAGGTCACGGAGAAGGCCGCATCGTGGTCATAGTCGCGCAGGACGGTCAAAAACAGGTGCGTGCTCACGCCCGCCACGTCGCCGGCGGCCGCCGGGGTCGTGCCGAACGAAAACAGCGACAGCGTGAATGCCAGCAAGAAGATGGCAATCATGAGTGCCTGCTTGCGATGAGTTGCTTTTTTCATGTTGATTACATCCGCCTTTCACATTAGCTGGTGATCGATAAAAAGAGATCGCGAGGGAGTGCGGGGGAACGGTTGCTGTGGGTGAAAATTGCATTGTTTACAGACTATTCATAAAATAACATATTGATAATCGCTCGTCAATAACTATAATGCATGAGACGCGGAAAATGTTGCATCATTTTGCAAATGTGCCAAAATTTTTTTCCGTTTGCGCATTTTTTTCACAGAGCGGCGCCATGTGTCCGGCAGTGGTGCAGCGCGTGAAAATAAGCATCGGATCAAAAGCACAGAAATCCCACAAATTAGGTTTGACAATCGCCGGGCGGAGTGTTAACATTACGAAATGCTGATTAACGGGGTTAACAAAAAGGAGGCGGCATCATGGAACTGCAGCAACTGACCGAGCAAATGCTGCTTGCGGTCACTTCTCTGAACCGTTCCTGCATCCCGCAGAGTGTGCAGGAGCCGCTTAAGGGCGAGAATTTCCTGCTGGACTATCTCAGCGCGCAAAACGGCTGCAGCACGCCGGGTGCACTGCGTGAGGTTCTGGGCGTGAGCGCGCCGCGCACGGCGGCGATGCTGCGGGCGCTCGAGGAAAAGGGAATGCTGCGCCGCTGTACCGATTGCTGCGACCGGCGGCGTGTCGTGGTGCACATGACAGATCTCGGCCGGCGAACGGCGGAACAGGCGCGTGCGTCGCTGTGCGCGCATGTGCAGTGCGTGCTCAAGCAGCTTGGCGAGCAGGATGCACGGGAGCTGATCCGGCTTCTGGGCCGCATCACGGAGATCGAGGCAGGCGCCTGAGTCGCGGCTGCGCGCGGATATGAATAAGGAGACGGTTTTGTGAAGAAGTATATTCAGGAACATAAATATGTATTACTGGTGCTGTACGTGCCGGTTTATCTGATCTGGTTCGCTCTGGCAGAACACATGGTCCCCACGACCGACGGCTGCTGGGTGTCGTATCTGCCGCTGGACGATAAGATCCCGTTTTTGCCGGGGTTCATTCTGGCGTATGTGCTCTGGTATCCGTTTTTGATCTTCCCGGTCGTCGTGATGCTGCTCAAGAACGACCGCCGTGCATTCATCCGCTACGGCGCGTTCATCATTTCGGGCTTTTCCATCTCGCTGACCATCTGCATGATCTGGCCGAACTGCCAGCTCCTGCGTCCCGCAGTCGTGGACACGAGCAATCTCTGCGGCTGGCTGGTCAATGCGATCTATACGGCCGATACCCCGACGAATGTCCTGCCGAGTATGCACGTCGTCGGCTGTATGGGCGTGCTGGCCGCGGTGTTTGACAGCCAATATCTCAAGAAGGCACGCATCCCGTCGGTCATTGTTGCCGCCACTATCTGCGCGGCAACGGTGTTTGTCAAGCAGCACTCCATTCTGGATGTGTTTGCAGCGCTTGCGCTGTCGCTGGTGCTGTATCTGGTCATCTATGTCGCGGCGCGCCGCGGCGTCGACCGCCGGCATGCGCCCGCCGCGGCGTGACGTGGCCGAGATCATGTGAGAAATAGAAAAGAGAGGATAGCGCGTATGGATCGCCGGAAGATCGTAGAGAAGCTGGAACAGGTCGAGCAGGAGAATCTGAATACCAAGCCGAAGCGGGCGGTGGTTGCCGTCTACTGGATCCTGCGTCTGATCGTCATCGGCGTCATGGTCATGACGATCATTCATAAAAACTATGAGAGCACGTTCGTGTGCGTGCTGGTGCTGATCCTGTTCATGCTGCCGCGCTTTGTGGAGCGAAACTTCCGCATCGAGCTGCCGAGCACGCTGGAGATCATTATCCTTGTGTTCATTTTCGCCGCGGAGATCCTCGGCGAGCTCAAGAGCTATTTTATCACCTACCCGCATTGGGACTCCATGCTGCACACGACGACGGGCTTTATCAGCGCGGCGTTCGGCTTTGCGCTTGTCGATCTGCTCAACCGCAACAAGCCGCAGCATTTCAAGCTCTCGCCGGTGTTTCTGGCGCTGGTTGCGTTCTGCTTTTCCATGACGGTCGGCGTGCTGTGGGAGTTTTTTGAGTTCTCGATGGACTACCTGTTCCACATGGATATGCAAAAGGATACGATCATCCACGCCTTCGCCTCCGTGACGCTCGACCCGACGAACAACAATATTCCTATTTTGGTGGATAATATCACGGACGTGGCTGTGAACGGCAAGTCGCTTGGTCTCGGCGGTTATCTGGATGTCGGTCTGTATGACACGATGCAGGATCTGTTTGTCAACTTTGTCGGTGCGCTCACGTTCAGCATCATCGGCTACTTCAGCGCCAAGTCCGGCAAGAATAAGATCGCCAAGCAGTTTGTGCCGGTGGTCCTGCCGGAGGAGACTGCGGATGCAGCGCCGGAAGAGACGCCCGAAGCAACGGAATACCGCCCAATACGAAAACCCCCCCGCCGGATGCTCTGCATCCGGCGGGGAGCTCGGTTTTCTCAGAAGCGGAACTCAAAGTCAAGGTCGTAAATGCTCACCGTGTCGCCCTCCTCGATGCCCATGGCCTCGAGCCGGTCAAACAGGCCGGACTGGCGCAGCACGCGGTCAAAATACATCCGCGACTCGTAGTCGCCGAAGTTGATCGAGCCCATGAGCCGCTGCAGCCACGGACCCTCCACGACCCAGAGATCATCGAAGTGGCGGATCTGCAGCTCGTCGCTCGTGCCGACCTCCGGCTCTGGCGGGACGTAATCAGCCTCATACGGCGGCACCGGCGGGATCTCGGCGAGCTTTGCAGCGCACGCCTGCACGAGCTCACGCGTGCCGGTGTGGGCGGCGGCGCTCATCTCGAAAAATGCATAGCCCTGCGCTTCGACGTGTGCGCGCAGGCGGTCGATGTTCGTGCGGTCGTCGCCGAGCAGGTCGCACTTGTTGGCGGCGACGATCTGCATCCGTGAGCCGAGCACGTCGCTGTAGGCGCGCAGCTCGGCGTTGATGGCCTCAAAGTCCTCGACCGGGTCGCGCCCCTCGCTGCCGGACACGTCCACCAGATGCACCAGCAGACGGCAGCGGTCGATGTGGCGCAGGAAGTCGTGACCGAGTCCCGCGCCGTCGCTCGCGCCCTCGATGATGCCCGGGATGTCCGCCATGACGAAGGACGTGCCCTCCGTCACGTACACGACGCCGAGGTTGGGGAAGAGCGTCGTAAAGTGGTAGTTTGCGATCTTCGGGTGCGCCTTGGACACCACCGACAGCAGCGTGCTCTTGCCCACGTTCGGGAAGCCGACGAGGCCCACATCCGCCAGCAGCTTCAGCTCGAGCAGGATCGTGTGGCTCTCGCCCGGCAGACCGGGCTTGGCAAAGCGCGGCACCTGCCGCGTCGGGGTGGCAAAGTGCTGGTTGCCCCAGCCGCCGCGCCCGCCGCGCGCCGCCACAAACGGCTCGCCCGAGGACATATCATGCATGATCGCGCCGCTGTCGGCATCGCGCAGCAGCGTGCCGCGCGGCACACGGATGCGCAGACTCTCGCCCACGCGGCCGGAGCAGCGCTTGTTTTGACCGTCGGCGCCGTTGGCGGCCACGTATTTGCGCTTGTAGCGAAAGTCCATGAGTGTGGACATGTTGTCGTCCACCTCGAAGATGATGTCGCCGCCGCGTCCGCCGTCGCCGCCGTCCGGGCCGCCGGCAGCCACGTATTTCTCGCGGTGGAAGGTCACCGCGCCGTTGCCGCCGTCGCCCGCGCGCACGGTGATGGTCACTTTATCAACAAATGGCGAAGCCATGGTCATTCCTCACTTTCGTTGCCGGGCAGCCCGGCGGGGATAGAAAAACGGGGCAGGCGCGATGCCCACCCCGTTTGCGATTACTGTGCGATCTCCTCGTAAACAGAGACCTGCTTGCGATCCTTGTCCTTGCGCTCGAACTTCACGACGCCGTCCACGAGGGCGAAGAGCGTGTCGTCCTTACCCTTGCCGACGTTGATGCCGGGGTGGATCTTCGTTCCGCGCTGTCTGACAAGGATGTTGCCGGCCAGAACGAACTGACCGTCGGCTCTCTTGGGGCCAAGGCGCTTCGACTCACTGTCGCGGCCGTTCTTGGTGGAACCCATGCCTTTTTTATGTGCCATTTCGAATTACACCTCCATGTGTCAAAATCAGTTGCGGAAATCAGGCCTCGATCTTCGTGATCTCGACCTTGGTGTAGGGCTGTCTGTGGCCCTGCGTTCTGCGATAGCCTTTTTTCGGCTTCATCTTGTAAACGCGGATCTTCTTGCTCTTGCCGTTTTTGACGACGTTGCCGGACACGACGGCGTTTTCCACCACGGGGGTGCCGAAAACAGCCTTGTCCTCGTCGATGACAGCCAGAACGCGGTCAAACTTCACAGTCTCGCCGGCCTCGACATCCAGCTTCTCGACGAAGATGACGTCGCCCTCGGCCACGCGGTACTGCTTACCGCCGGTAACGATGATAGCGTGCTTCAAACTCGTTGCACCTGCCTCTCTGTAGAGTCTCGCTCTTGTGGGCGGGAGGATGTCTCCGCTTTGTACCCACTCAATGCGGCCTTGACAGTTTACCATTCCGCCACATATTTGTCAACGGTTTTTCGGGCGAAAGGCGAACTTTTTTTGCCCATGCAAAAACCACGGCGCCGGTCAGCGCCGTGGTTTTATATTGCAGGAAGCTCAGCCGCAGATGGCCTTGGTGTCGCGGGCGATGACGAGCTCCTCGTTCGTCGGGATGACGAACACCTTGACCTTGGAGTCGGGGGTGGAGATCATGATGTCCTCGCCGCGCTTGCTGTTGGCGGCTTCGTCGATCTTCACGCCCAGATAGCCGAAGTACTCGGCGATGGCGGCGCGGGAGGACTTGCTGTTCTCGCCGACGCCGGCGGTGAAGATGATGGCGTCCACACCGTTCATGGCCGCGACGTAAGAGCCGACGACCTTGGCGACCCAGTAGTGGAACATATCGAGCGCGAGCTGGGCACGGTCGTTGCCGTCGGCAGCGGCGCTGTCGAGATCGCGGAAGTCGGAGCTGACGCCGGAGACGCCGAGCACGCCGGACTTCTTGTTGAGTATGTTGAGCATCTCGTCGATGCTGATGCCGTACTTGTTCATAATGAACTGGATCACGCCGGCATCGAGATCGCCGCAGCGCGTGCCCATCGGCAGACCGACCAGCGGGGTGAAGCCCATGGACGTGTCGACGCACTTGCCGCCGTCGATCGCGCAGATGGAGCTGCCGTTGCCCATGTGGCAGGAGATGAGCTTGAGCTCCTCGATGGGCTTGCCCATGAGCTCGGCGCAGCGGGCGGACACGTAACGGTGGCTCGTGCCGTGGAAGCCGTAGCGGCGGATGCCGTCGTTCTGGTAGTATTCATAAGGAATGGCGTACATATAGGCCTTTCCGGGCATGGTCTGGTGGAACGCGGTGTCGAACACGGCGACCATCGGCACATCGTCGCCCATGACGGCGCGGCAGGCGTTGATGCCGGTGATGTTGGCGGGGTTGTGCAGCGGCGCAAACGGCGTGCACTCCTCGAGCGCGGTCATGACGGCGTCGTCGATCTTGACGGAGCAGGCGAACTTCTCACCGCCATGGACGACGCGGTGGCCGACGGCGTCGATCTCCTTCATGGAGGTGACCACACCGTACTCGGCGCTGGTCAGCTTGTCGATGACCGCGGCAATGGCCTCGGAGTGGGTGGGCATCGGCAGGTCTTCGTCAAAGACGGGCTTGCCGCCGATGAGCGGGGTGTGCTTCAGGTGACCGTCGATACCGATGCGCTCGCACAGGCCCTTGGCCAGAAGGTGCTCGGTCTCCATGTCGATCAGCTGATATTTCAGCGACGAGCTGCCGGCATTGATGACAAGAATTTTCATACTTAGATTCCTTTCTCGTATTCAATATTGTAATTTCTGCAAAACCAAAGTATTATGATACCAAACACTCTTATTGTAATCATTTCGTAGGAAAACGCAAGTATTTTTCGAAAGAAGGTGCAAAAATGGGCAATGTCATCGGTATTGTGGCCGAATATAACCCGTTTCACAACGGTCACGCGCGGCTCATCGAGCAGACGCGCGCGCAGCTCGGCGCGGTGTGCCCGGTCGTGTGCGTCATGTCGGGCGACTTTGTGCAGCGCGGCAGTCCGGCGGTATATTCCAAGTTTGCGCGCGCGGAGGCAGCCGTGCGCTGCGGGGCGGATCTGGTGCTGGAGCTGCCGCTGCCGTGGTCACTGTCGTCGGCGGAGGGCTTTGCGCGCGGCGCTGTGGGACTGCTGGGCAGTCTCGGCGTCGTGACGCATCTGAGCTTCGGCAGCGAGTGCGGCGAGCTCGATCCGCTGCAGCGGGTGGCGGAGGCGCTGCTCGATCCGCTGCTGGGCGAGGATCTGCGCGCGGAGCTGCGCAGCGGCATTCCCTTTGCGGCGGCGCGCCAGCAGGCGGTCGCGCGGCGCGTGGGCGCGCTCGCAGAGCTGCTGCAGGCGCCGAACAACATCCTTGCCGTGGAGTATCTCAAGGCGATCTACGACCAGCGGCTGGAGCTGCACCCGCTGACGGTCCTGCGCACCGGCGCGCAGCACGACCGCTTCGCGGAGGGGAACATCCGCTCGGCGTCCGAGCTGCGCATGCGCATCGGCGCAGGGGAGGATGTGTCCGCGTTTCTGCCGCGGGCGGCGGCGGAGATCTTTGCCCGGGAAAAGACGCGCGGACGCGGTCCTGTACTGCCGGAGGCACTCGAGAGCGCGCTGCTGTCGCGCCTGCGGATGCTGCCGCAGACAGCCTATAATGCGCTGCCCGGCGCGACCGAGGGGCTCGGCAACAGCCTGTACCGCGCCGCGCACGAGGAGCCGACGCTTGACGGCGTGCTGGCGGCGGCAAAGTCCAAGCGCTACGCGCTCGCACGTATCCGGCGTATGACGATGTGCGCGGCACTGGGCGTGACCGCCGGCATGGACGGCGGCACGCCGCCGTATGCGCGGGTGCTGGCCATCGGTGCGCAGGGCAGGGAGCTGCTGCGCGCGATCGACATGCGCGCGTCGGTGCCGGTCATCACAAAGCCTGCCGCCGGGCGCAGTCTGCCGGACCCGGCAGGGGAGATCTTTGCGCTGACGGCGGATGCGCACGACCTCTATGTGCTCGGCTGTCCGGCGCGGGAGGAACGCCGCTGCGGCGGCGACTGGCGCGCGAGCCCGTTTGTGCTGTAAATGCGGCGATACCCCTGTCCGTGAACATTTCAAAAAAATAATATGAATATTTCGTGAAATTGATATTGCATTTTTGTCCAAACGATAGTATAATTCATGCATATTCGTTTCAAGGACAAATGTTCGTCTTGCATGGACATCACCTGAAAAGAAAAGAATGGAGGAATAACAATGAAGAAAGCGATTGCTTTGCTGCTCGCGTTGGTCATGGTGTTTGCTCTGTGCGCCTGCGGTGGCGGCGGTGACTCGGCCAGCGGTGAAAAGGTCGTGAAGATCGGCGTGTTCGAGCCTGCCAGCGGCGACTCCGGCGCCGGCGGCAAGAAGGAAATGCTCGGTATGCAGTATGCCAACCAGGAGACCCCGACCGTCGAGATCGGCGGCGAGACCTACAAGGTCGAGCTCGTCTACTCCGACAACGGTTCCGACTCCGCCAAGGCTGTCTCGGCGGCTTCCAAGCTCGTCAACGAGAAGGTTTCGCTCGTGCTCGGCTCCTACGGCTCCGGCGTGTCCATCGCCGCGTCCGACACGTTCAAGCAGGCCGGCATCCCGGCCATCGGCGTGACGTGCACGAACCCGAACGTTACGGCCGGCAACAGCCACTACTTCCGCATCTGCTTCCTCGACCCGTTCCAGGGCACGGTTCTTGCCAACTATGCTTCTTCCGAGCTCAAGGCCAAGAAGGCCTACTGCCTCGGTGAGAACGGCAACGAGTATGACCAGGGTCTGGTCACCTTCTTCAAGCAGGCGTTTGAGAAGGCCGGCGGCACCGTCGTGACCGACTCCTTCCCGAAGGACAACTCCGACTTCAGCTCCTACCTGAACAAGGCCAAGGATCAGGGCTGCGACGTCATCTTCGCGCCTGTCTCCATCGCCTACTCCACGCAGATCGTCAACCAGGCGGCTTCCCTGAACATCTCGCTGCCGATGCTCGGCTCCGATACGTGGGATGACAACATGGTCCTGCAGGCTGCCAAGGGCAAGGACGTCAAGGTCTTCGTTTCCACCTTCTATGCCGAAGGCGGCAACCAGAAGTTCGATGACGGCATCAAGGCCTACATCAACGGCAATGCCGATGCCAAGACCACCAACGGCGGCGACGATACCGTCTCCGCTGTGACGGCCATGGGCTATGACGTTTACTATGTCGCGCTCGAGGCGCTCAAGGCCGCCGGCTCTACCGACCCGGCCAAGGTCATGGAAGCGCTGCCCGGCGTGGTGTATGACGGCGTTTCCGGCCACATCGCGTTTGACGATACCGGCGACGCGATCCGCGACACTGCTTACATCAAGACCATCGACGCCGCTGCCGGCGCGTGGACGTTCGTGACGCAGCAGAAGGCTTCCTGAGCCTCTGATCTCGTCTGAGACTCAAAGAACCCGGGGGGAGCTTCGGCTCCCCCTTTTGGGATTTTGAGCGGCTGCGAAAGCCGCGGAGGCTCCGCGTTTTTCGCGGCGGCTCAAGCTCCGCCTTGCAAACGATAGAGAGAGGGAAACAAATGGAATTTTTTGTCGCTCAAATGTTATCCGGCATTTCGCTGGGCGGCCAGTATGCGCTCATCGCCATCGGCTACACGATGGTCTACGGCATCCTGCGCCTGATCAACTTCGCACACGGCGATGTGTTCATGTGTGCAGGTCTGATGATGGTGTTCATGTGCGCGTCCCTGCCGGTGTATGTGTCGATTCCGCTCATGCTTGTGCTGACGGTGCTGCTCGGCTTCGTCATCGAGCGCGCGGCCTATAAGCCGCTTCGCAGCGCGCCGCGTATGTCGGTCATGATCTCGGCCATCGGCGTGAGCTACCTGCTGCAGAACGTGGCGCTCTATGCCACCGGCGGTCAGCCGCAGACATATCCGTCGCTGCCGTTCGTGTCCGACACGGTCACGATCCTCGGCGCGACCACGCACGTGGTCACGGTCGTCACGCCCGTGCTCGTGCTCGTGCTCGTGCTGCTGCTGCAGTGGCTCATCAACCACACCAAGATCGGCATGGCCATGCGCGCGGTCGCAAAGGATTTTGAGACCAGCCAGCTCATGGGCATCCAGATCAACAAGGTCATCTCCGTGACGTTTATCATCGGCTCGTTCCTTGCCGCTGTCGGCTCGCTGCTGTACTTCACGAATTACCCGACCGTCATCCCGACCTCCGGCGCCATGCCGGGTCTGAAGGCGTTTGTCGCTGCGGTGTTCGGCGGCATCGGCTCGATCCCCGGCGCCGTGATCGGCGCGTTCATCATCGGCATCTGCGAGACGCTCATCAAGGGCACCAGCATGACGGTGTTCTCCGATGCGTTCACGTTCGCGCTGCTGATCGTTATCCTCGTGGTCAAGCCCACCGGCCTGTTCGGTGAAAAGGCCACGGACAAAGTCTGAGAGGGGGGATCACTGTGCTGAAAGCGAAAGACAAACAAGCGCGCCGCGGCAACTGGATCACCTTCGCCATCGTGCTCGCGCTCACGCTCATAACGATGGTGCTGGAAAACGTCATGTCTCCCGGCTCTCTGCTCTTTACAGTCATCAAAAAGGGTGCGGTGTACTCGCTCGTCGCCGTGTCTATGAACCTGCTCAACGGCTTTACAGGCTTGTTCTCGCTCGGTCAGGCGGGCTTCATGCTGCTCGGCGCGTATGCCTACGCGATCTTCATGATCCCGGATGCCGCGCGCGAGGGCGTGTATTACCTCTTCGGCGGGTCGAGCGTCCACTTCTCGTTTCAGGAGATGTTCCAGCACCTGTTCGGCGCCAGCGGCTTCGGCGGCGGCGTGAGCCTGGTGCTCGGCGTACTGGTCGCCATCATCTTTGCGGGTCTGGTCGCGGCGCTCTTTGCGTATCTGATCGGTCTGCCGGTGCTGCGCCTCAAGAGCGACTATCTGGCCATTGCCACGCTCGGCTTTGCCGAGATCCTGCGCGCCATCTTCCAGTGGCAGGCGCTCGGCAAGGTCACCAACGGCGCGAACATCCTCAAGGGCTATCCGACGTTTGCCGACTTCAACATCACCAACGCTTCCGGCAAGGTGCTCTTCCGCCTGAGCGCGGTCATGCCGATCTTGCTTGCCGGCGGGTGCATCTTCATCATCGTCCTGCTCATCAACTCCTCCTACGGCCGCGCATTCAAGGCCATCCGCGACGATGAGATCGCGGCGGAGGCCATGGGTGTGAACCTCGAAAAGCACAAGAGCCTGTCCTTTGTCATCAGCTCGTTTTTCGCGGGCGTGTCCGGCGCGCTCTTTGCGATGTTCGCAACGACCGTGCAGGCCAAGGTCTTTACCTCGGCCATGACCTATGAGATCCTGCTCATCGTCGTCATCGGCGGCATCGGCTCGGTCTCCGGCAGCTGCATCGCCTCCTTCCTGTACATCGCCTGCTCCGAGTGGTGGCTGCGCTTCCTCGACAACGAGGCGTATATCGGCGCGTTTAAGGTGCCGCTGCTGCGCAACGGCTTCCGCATGGTCGTGTTCTCGGTCATCATCATGATCGTCGTGCTCTTCTTCCGCAAGGGCATTATGGGCGAGCGCGAGCTGCCGGATCTGTTTGGCAAGCGAGCGAAAAAGGCAAAAAAGAACGTAGTTGAGGAGGGCAAAGCAGATGCGTAAGGACATCCTCAGCGTGGAGAATATCACGATGCAGTTCGGCGGCGTCGTCGCCGTCAACAACCTCTCGCTGCACATTCCCGAGGGGCAGATCGTGGCGCTCATCGGCCCGAACGGCGCCGGAAAGACCACGGCCTTCAACTGCATCACCGGCGTATACGAGCCGACGAACGGCCTCGTCAAATTCCTTGACGAGCCAATGGTCCGCAACCATCCGACCGGCAAGATGAAAAAGCTCTATAAGGGCGAAAACCCGCTGCTCTATACAAGCCAATACGATCCCGGCGACGAAACAAAAGAGCAGATGCTCCTGCGCGACCCGCTGGCACGCACGGGCAAGATCCTCTCGCCGACGCCGGATAAGATCACGCAGCTCGGCATCGCGCGCACGTTCCAGAACATCCGCCTGTGGAAGAGCATGACGGTATTTGAAAACGTGCTCGTGGCAAAGCACATGCGCGCCAGGCAGAACGTTTTTTCCGCTACCTTCCGCGGCAACGCCAAGGAAGAAAAGCGTATGCGCGACGAGACCATGGCGCTGCTCGCGGAGCAGGGACTGGAAAAGTATAAGGACGACATTGCCACGAGCCTGCCCTATGGTATCCAGCGCCGGCTCGAGATCGCCCGCGCGCTGGCGACCGATCCGAAGCTGCTGCTGCTCGACGAGCCGGCGGCCGGCATGAACCCGCAGGAGACGCTCGAGCTCGCGGCGTTTATCCACGAGCTGCGCGACAAGTACGACCTGACGATCTTCCTGATCGAGCACCACATGGATCTGGTCATGCGCATCTCCGATTATATCTACGTCATCGACTTCGGCAGCGAGATCGCGCAGGGTGTCCCGCAGGAGATCCAGAACAATCAGCACGTGATCGATGCCTATCTGGGGGTTGTGGAAGATGAGTGAACCGATTCTGAAAATTGAAGACCTGCAGGTCAATTACGGCGGCATCGAGGCCGTCAAGGGCATCTCGTTCGAAGTGCAGGAGGGGCAGATCGTCACGCTCATCGGCTCCAACGGCGCCGGCAAGAGCTCCACGCTGCGCACGATCTCCGGCCTTGTCAAGCCGAGCGGCGGCAAGATCCTGTTTGCGGGTGAGGATATCACCGGCAAAGATCCGACGCAGATCGTGACGCAGGGCATCACGCTTGTGCCGGAGGGGCGGCGCATCTTCCCCGACATGACCGTGCTGGAAAACCTCAAGATCGGCGCATATCTGCGCAAGGACGATCTGTCCGCGGACATCGAGTGGGTGTACAGCCTGTTCCCGCGCCTGAAAGAGCGCAGCTGGCAGGCCGGCGGCACGCTCTCCGGCGGCGAGCAGCAGATGCTCGCGGTCGGCCGTGCGCTCATGAGCCGCCCGAAGCTGCTGATGATGGACGAGCCGTCGCTCGGTCTCGCGCCGCTGGTCGTGCGCGACATTTTCTCCATCATTCAGGAGATCAACAAGCAGGGCGTGACCATTCTGCTCATCGAGCAGAACGCGAACATGGCGCTCAAGATCGCCGATGTCGGCTACGTGCTCGAGACCGGACGCATCACACTGACAGGCAGCGGCAAGGAGCTGCTGAGCAACGACGCGGTGCGTGCGGCATACCTCGGCGCATAAACGGATACAAAAACCGAACGGGAGACCGCCAGCGGCGGTCTTCCGTTTTTTCGGAACATTTCTTGACCATGTGCGTCGAATCCTGTACAATACCGTTGAAACCATCGAAGGATCGAGAGGTGTACTATGAAAAAAATTCTTTCCGGAATTCTGGCGCTGTGCCTGTCGCTTGCGCTGCTGAGCGCATGTGACCGCGGCGGGCAGCCCGACAAGACGGTGACGGCCGGCGGCCTGACATTTGCCAAAAGCTACAGTGAGGTCTATTCCGCACTTACCGACGCGCAAAAGGCGATCGCCGAGCGCAACACGCTGCTCAACACCGGCGCGGACTCATCTGAGCCCAACGGTGCAGGCGCTGCCGGCGAGGGCTCGGAGGGCACGTTCTACTCCGGCACGAATGTGCAGGTCGAGGGCGTGGACGAGGGCGACATCGTCAAGACGGACGGCAAGTATATCTACATTCTGCGCGGCAGCGAGATGGTCGTCATGCAGGCCGACGGCAAGGATGTTACGGACGTGTCCAACGTCTTTGTCGGTCGGGACTGGGAGCAGACGACGACGGAGGACGGCCTGGCGCACACGCAGGAAAAACTGCCGACGGAGCTGTATCTGTCAGGCAGCCGTGCTGTCGTTGTCTCGGCCTATTCCGACTGGACGGATACGGGCAGCGCGGATGACACGGTGACCGGCTTCGGCCAGGATTACGTCGCAGTCGATATCTACGACGTGACCGACCCGACCGCGCCGGCGCTTGTCAAGTCGTTCGGGCAGGACGGCTACAAGATCGCCTCGCGCATGATCGATGGCGTGCTCTACCTGTGCTCGTCGTATTATCCCGCGAACCCCGAAAAGGGCGATGAGACAACGTTTGCCCCCCGGCTGTACGATGGAGACGCGGCGACGGTCGTGCCCTGCGGCAGCATCGGCCTCATGCCGGACGGCAATTCGATGACCTATGCGGTCGCAGCGTCGTATGACATCGCCTCCGGCGAGCGGCTTTCGAGCCAGTCTGTGCTCGGCGGCGGCGACAATGTGTATATGAACAAGGATAATCTCTACCTGTGTGCGAGCATCTACGATGACGGTGCGGGCAAGACCTATAAGGACGGCAGCTATACCGTCACAGACTATACCTCAAGTGTGAACACGGTCGTCAACCGCTTCGCGATCGCGGACGGCAAGCTCACCTTTGCCGCCAACGGCGCGGTGCCCGGTGCGCTCAATAATCAGTTCTCGCTCGACGAGCGTGATGGCTATCTGCGTATGGCCACGACCGAGCAGACCTATTCCTACAGTGTCTACCGTGATGAGAAGCATGACTTTGAAAACACGAAGGCGGACGAAGACGGCATGCAGACGCGCAACGATGTCTATGTGCTCGATGCCTCGCTCAAGACCGTCGGCAGCGTGACCGGCCTTGCGGAAGGAGAGCAGGTGTTCTCCGCGCGCTTTGACGGCGATTACGGCTATCTGTGCACTTACCGCCAGACCGACCCGGTCTTTGCGGTCGATCTGACCGAGCCGACAAATCCGAAGGTCGTCGGTGAGCTCAAGCTCAGCGGCTACTCGGACTATCTGCACGTCTGGTCGGACGGGCTGCTGTTCGGTCTCGGTATGGAGACGCAGTCGGTCGGCGCGAACACGACCGTGGACGGTATGAAGCTCGTCATGATCGATACGTCCGATCCCGCGAAGCTGCACGATCTGCACACGCAGGCCATTGATGCTGACTACAGCGAGGCGCTGAACAACCACAAGGCCATTCTGGTCGACAGCGGCAAGGACATCATCGCCTTCCCGGCGGAAAACAGCTATCTCGTCTATGGCTATTCGGCGGATGACGGCTTCACGCTGCGCAAGGAGATCTCCGTCTCGCAGTGGGACGGGAATAACCGCGGCCTCTATATCGGCGACTACTTCTATGTCGTCGGTTCGGATCAGATCAACGTGCTCGACCTGAATACGCTCGAGAATGTGGCGCAGGCGATCATCCCGCGCGGATGATGAAATTTTCGGCTTATACTTGCGGGCGGTGCGCTTCGGCGCGCCGCCTGCTTCCGTTTCCCTAAAAGCCTCGCAGAGTTTCGCCGCCGGGCGGCGAAAGAAAATTCGATCATTTTCTCCGGCGACATGTGCGTCGGAGAAAATACTTTTCAGGCTGCAAGTGTGGAATTTGTGCGCTGCTGGCACACAAATTATGCGCGCAGCAGACTGCAGACCTTTTGTCGGAAAATCACTTGGGTTTTTCGACAGGCAACAGGCGGTGCGCTTTGGCGCACCGCCTGTTTACATTTTCGCGCCTGTGTGCTACACTGATACATTGAGCGAATATCGCAACGAGGGAGGCGGCAGTGTGCTCGAAAAGCTGCGACAAATTGAAAACCGGTATAGTGAGCTCGAGAGCAAGCTGGCTGACCCCGCGTATTATTCCGATCCAGCGGTGTTTACCGGACTCTGCCGCGAGCAGCGCGAGCTGCAGCCGGTCGTGGAGGCATACCGCGCCTATGCCGACTGTGAGGCGCAGATCGCGCAGGCGCAGGCACTGCTCGGCGATCCCGAACTGCACGAGATCGCGCGCGAAGAGCTCGAGAGCGGCAAGACCCGCCGCGCGGAGCTCGAGCAGACGCTGCGCGTGCTGCTGCTGCCGCGCGACCCGAATGATGACCGCAATGTCATTTTGGAGCTGCGCACCGGTGTCGGTGGGGAAGAATCGGCGCTCTTTGCGCATAGTCTCTATCGAATGTATACCATGTACGCCGACGCGCACGGCTGGAAGACCGAGATCGCGAACCTCAACGAGACGGAGCTCGGCGGCGTGCGTGAGGCAAGCCTGCTCATCAGCGGGCAGGGGGCGTACTCCCGCCTGAAGTTTGAAAGCGGGGTGCACCGCGTCCAGCGTGTACCGGAGACGGAGACAGGCGGCCGTATCCATACCAGCACCGCCACCGTGGCCGTGCTGCCGGAGATGGACGCCGTCGAGGTGCACATCGACCCGAAGGACCTGCAGATCGACACCTACCGCAGCTCCGGCGCGGGCGGTCAGCACGTCAACAAGACCGAGAGCGCCATCCGCATCACGCACCTGCCGACGGGCACGGTCGTCGAGTGTCAGGATGAGCGCAGCCAGTATAAGAATAAGGATCGCGCGATGAAGATCCTCGCCTCGCGCCTGTATGCCGCCGAGAGCGCCCGGCAGAGCGCCGAACGCTCGGCCGAGCGGCGCAGTCAGGTCGGAACGGGGATGCGCAACGAGCGCATTCGTACCTATAACTTCCCGCAGGGGCGGGTGACGGATCACCGCATCGGCCTGACGCTCTATAAGCTCGATCAGGTGCTCGACGGCGATCTGGATGAGATCATCGATGCGCTCACGCTGGCCGATCAGGCCGAGAAGCTGCGCGCATCCGTGGAGGAAGCATGAAAACACAACGGATCACAACCGAGATCGCGCAGGCGGCGGATGCCATCCGCGCCGGGCAGCTCGTCGCTGTCCCGACGGAGACGGTCTACGGCCTTGCCGGAAACGGCCTCGACCCCAAGGCCGTCGCGCAGATCTATGAAGTCAAAGGCCGGCCGAGCGTCAAGCCGCTGTCGCTGATGGTGCACGACGCTTCGGCCATGGCGCGCTACTGCGACCCCGTGCCGCAGGCGGCCCATACGCTGGCCGAGGCCTTCTGGCCCGGCCCGCTCACGATCGTGCTGCGCGCCAAAGCCTGCGTGCCCGAGATCGTGCGCGCTGGCGGGCAGACCGTCGGCCTGCGCTGCCCGGATCACCCGGCCACGTTGGCGCTCATCGAGGCCGCGCAACTGCCGCTGGCCGCGCCGTCGGCCAATCCCTCCGGCGCGCCGAGCCCGAAAACGGCGGACGATGTACTGGCGTATTTTGACGGGCAGATCGCAGCCGTCATCGACGGCGGTCCCTGCGGCATCGGACGGGAGTCCACGCTCGTTGACCTCTCGTGTACGCCGTACCGCATCCTGCGTGCCGCCGCCGTGCCGGACGATGCTGTCTGGGACGCGCTTGTGCGCAGGATGCACATCGTCGGCATCACGGGCGGCACCGGCTGCGGCAAAACGACCGCGCTCATGGAGCTCGAGCGCCAGGGCGCGCTCGTCATCGACTGCGACGCAGTGTATCATGAGCTGCTGGCATCGAATGCCGCCATGCTTGCGGAGATCAACGCCCGTTTTCCGGGTACAATAGAAAATGGGGTGCTGCAGCGCAAAAAACTCGGCGCGGTCGTGTTCGCGGACGCGGCGGCGCTCGACGATCTCAACGCCATCACGCACCGGTATGTCCGCGCCGAGGTGCAGTCTCGTCTGCGCGCGTGGGCGCGGCAGGGCGGCACGGTCGCGGCGATCGATGCCATCGCGCTCATCGAGAGCGGGCTGGCGGAGCTGTGCACCGTTACCATCGGCGTGACGGCGCCGCGCGAGCAGCGTATCGAGCGGCTCATCGCGCGCGAGGGCGTGACGCGCGATTATGCCGAGGCGCGCATCGACGCGCAGAAGCCCAACGAATGGTTTGTCCAGAACTGCAGCCATGTGCTGGATAACGGCGGCACGCTCGCCGATTTTCAGCGCCGCTGCCATCAACTGATACAGGAGGTGCTCTCATGAGCGAAGATAAGGAAGTCAAGCAGTGGAAGGAAAAGCTGTTTTACCGTCCGAAGAACGGGTACGATCAGATCGACGCCGAACAGACCGGTGAGATCTTTGCCTATGCCGAGGGGTATAAGCGCTTTCTCGACGCCGCACGCACCGAGCGCGAGGCTGTCAAGGAGGCAATCCGCATGGCGGAGGACGCGGGCTTTGTGCCGTATACGTTCGGCATGGAGCTGCAGCCGGGTGCAAAGGTGTATGTGAATAACCGCGGCAAGGCGCTCATGCTGGCCGTGCTCGGCGAGCAGACGCTCGATCACGGCTGTGTGATCGCGGGCGCGCACGTCGATTCCCCGCGCCTCGACCTCAAGCAGACGCCGATGTATGAGGATTCGGAGCTGGCGTATTTCAAGACGCACTATTATGGCGGCATCAAGAAGTACCAGTGGGTCGCGATCCCGCTGGAGCTGCACGGCACGATCGCGCTCAAGGACGGCAGCACGATCGACGTCGCCATCGGCCGCGAGCCTGACGAGCCGCAGTTTGTCATCACAGACCTCCTGCCGCACCTCGGCAAGGATCAGCTGCGCAAGACCATGGAGGAGGGCATCACCGGCGAGGCACTCAACATCGTCATCGGCAGTATGCCGTATGCCGGTGAGGGCGGCGACCGCGTGAAGCTCGCTGTGCTGTCGCTGCTGCATGATGAGTACGGCATCACGGAGGAGGACTTCCTGTCGGCGGAGCTCGCCGCCGTGCCGGCGTTCCCGGCGCGCGACATCGGCTTTGACCGCAGCATGATCGGCGCCTACGGGCAGGATGACCGTGTGTGCGCCTACGCCGAGCTGCGCGCGATCCTTGATCTCGAGGGTGCGCCGGAGCGCACGGCTGTGTGCATTCTCGCCGACAAGGAGGAGACCGGCTCCGACGGCGTGTCCGGCATGCAGTCGCAGGCGTTCGAGGCGTTCATGGCCGACCTCTGCGAGCAGCAGGATGTTGCGCTGCGCCACTGCTTTGCCAGGAGCTTCTGCCTCTCGGCGGATGTGTGCGCGGCCTATGACCCGAGCTTCCCAGAGGTGAGCGCCAAGCGCACCGAGGCCAAGCTCAACTACGGCATGGGCATCTGCAAGTTTACGGGCGCGCGCGGCAAGTCCGGCACGAGCGACGCCTCGGCCGAGCTCGTGGCCTATCTGCGCCGCCTCTTCGCCGACAACGGCGTCGTCTGGCAGCTGTCCGAGATGGGCAAGGTCGATCAGGGCGGCGGCGGCACGATCGCCAAGTTCATGGCTGACCGCAACATTGATACCATCGACGCCGGTGTGCCGGTGCTGAGCATGCACGCACCGTTTGAGCTCGTGTCGAAGTTTGACTGCTGGATGACGTATCGCGGTGTATTGGCCGCTTACTGCGACACGCAGGCGTGATCCGTCCGACCGGGGGGAAACGGGCGCTGCGTCCGTTTTCCCTTGTGGAATAACGGGGATTGTGCTATCATAAAATGTTACTATTTGCGCACTGGGAGGTGTATCCATGACCATCTGGAATGCGATTCTGCTCGGTCTGGTGCAGGGCATCGCAGAGTTTCTGCCGATCTCCAGCTCCGGACATCTGTCGATCCTGCAAAATCTGTTTCATATGTCTACCGCAGAGGACGGCCATCTGTTTTTTGACGTGCTGCTGCATCTGGGCACACTCGTTTCGATTTGCATCGTCTATTGGCGGGACATCGTGGCCATGGTGCGCGAGACGTTCGCGTTTTTCGGCAATACGCGCCTGCCGGCTGAGCAGCGCCGGAAGCAGTTTCCTGCGGCGCGCATGGTACTTATGATCATCCTTGCGACGCTGCCGTTGTTTCTGATCCTGCCGATCAACGACAAAGTGGAGCAGCTGTATTACCACACGTTTTTCATCGGCCTCATGCTGATCCTCACGGGTTGTCTGCTGTTCGTGGCCGATAAAATGCCAAAGGGTACGCGCACGGAGAAAACTATGCGCGTGCGCGACGCGCTCATCATCGGTGCGTGTCAGGCCGTGGCGACGATCCCGGGCCTGTCCCGGTCGGGTACCACGATCGCGGCCGGCATGGCCACGGGGCTGGAGCGCAGCTTTGCGGTGCGCTTCTCGTTTCTGATGTCGCTGCCCGCGGTGCTGGGCGCGAACATCCTGGCCTTGGCCAAAGCGGCCAAGACGGGCATTGATGTCTCGCTCCTGCCGGCATATCTGGTCGGCATGCTTGTGGCGATGGCTTCCGGCATCGTGGCCATCGGCCTTGTCAAGCGCCTGACATCGAAGGGGCACTTCGGCGCGTTCAGCTACTATTGCTGGGGCGCCGGCGCAGTGACGATGCTGCTGTCTCTGATTTTCTGAGAGGACGTTATTACATGGCAACTTCATCATCCAAAAAGAAAACCGGCTCGGCAAAAAAGCCTGCTGCAGCGCCGAAAAAACAGCCGGCAAAAAAGCAGCCTGCTGCAGCGCCCACGCCTGCGCAGACTGCGCCGACGTGGCCGTATGCCATCGTGTGCATCGTGCTGTCGCTGCTCGCGTTTCTTGGCCTGTTTCACGCCGAGGGCATCATCATCGACGGCTTTGCGGGCTTCCTGTCCGGCATTATGGGCTGGGGCTATTGGGCGTTCCCGTTTGCGATGCTGCTGCTGGCTTGGGTCTTTGTGCGCAATCCGGAGCGGCACTTCGGTCTGCGCGTGACGGCGTCGCTGCTGATCGCGCCGCTGTTCGGCACGATCGTGCACCTCATGGTCTGCCGCGTGCCGTTCACGGCGCAGACGTTCGGCGTGATCGTCGGTCAGCTCTATGACGGCGGCAAGGCGCTCACCTCCGGCGGCGTCATCTCCGGCGGCGTTGGCTATCTGCTAAAGGCCGGCATCAGCGTGTACGCGGCGCTGCCGCTGACGATGGCGGCATTCGTGGCCTGCGTGCTCGGCAGTATGGATCTGACGGTCGGCAAGATCGTCACATGGTGGCGCGCGCACCGCGAGGCGCAGTACATCCCGGATGACGGAGACCAGCCGCTCTTTGACGACGAGGACGAGCCTGCCGCGCCGCCGCAGCCCGAGCCGCAGCGCAGGGCGCGCCGCGCCGCGCCGGACAAGCCTGTCGCCAAGAAAAAGCTCATCGATATTCCGGTCGAGGACACGCCGTCCGAGCCGGATGACGAGCCGATCGACCCAATCCCGGTCAAAAAGGCCGCCCGCGGTGGGAAAAAGCCCGCGCCGGCGGAGGCGACGCAGAATGTGCAGCCGCTATCCGTGGAGGAGGCGGCAGACATCTGCGGCGTGGATGTGACGGCCGCGCAGGAGATCCATGATCCGCCGAAGCCGTCGAAAAAGGCGGCCAGCGCCGCCGTTGCGGCAGAGACGGCGGCGATCACCTCCGCGATCGAGCGCGAGAACGCCGACCACTCTGCCTATCAGCTGCCGCCGGTATCATTTCTGCGCGCGGGGAAGAAGGATCAGACCGACGCAACGGAGGAGATCCGCTTCAACCGCGACCGGCTCGATACCGCTCTGAGCAGCTTCGGCGTTAATGCAACGATCCGCGACGTGACGCGCGGCCCCACGGTCACACGCTACGATCTCGAGCTTGAGGCGGGTGTGAAGCTCAACAAGATCACGAATCTCTCCGGCGACCTTGCGCTCGCGCTCGGCGTGGAGAATGTGCGCATCGCGCCGATCCCGGACAAGATCTCAACCGTCGGCATCGAGGTGCCGAATAAGATCGTCAGCGCGGTCTGCCTGCGCGATATTATCGACTCGCCCGCATTCCGCAATGCCAAGTCCAAGCTCTCGTTTGCCGTCGGCAAGGACATCGGCGGCAACTGCATCATCGGCAACATCTCCAAGCTGCCGCATATGCTCATCGCCGGTACGACCGGCTCCGGTAAGTCCGTGTGCATGAACTCGCTCATCCTCAGCCTGCTCTATAAGGCGACGCCGGACGAGGTGCGCCTGATCATGATCGACCCGAAGATGGTCGAGCTCGGCATCTATAATGGCATCCCGCACCTGTTCATCCCCGTCGTGACCGACCCCAAGAAGGCGGCCGGCGCACTGCAGTGGGCGGTCGTGGAGATGCTCAAGCGCTACCGCCTGTTTTCCGAGGCGCAGGTGCGCGATCTGGCAAGCTACAACGCCCTGCAGAAGAACGAACCCGACGGGCAGACGCTGCCGCAGGTCGTCATCGTCATCGACGAGCTGGCCGACCTCATGCTCTGCGCAGCCAAAGAGGTGGAGGAGAGCATCTGCCGCGTGGCGCAGATGGGCCGCGCTGCGGGTATGCACCTCATCATTGCGACGCAGCGCCCGTCGGCCGATGTCATCACCGGCCTCATGAAGGCGAACATCCCGAGCCGCATCGCCTTTGCGGTCTCGTCCTCACTCGAGAGCCGCATCATTCTCGATACCTCCGGCGCGGAAAAGCTCATTGGCATGGGCGATATGCTCTATGCGCCCATCGGCACCGGAAAGCCCCTGCGTGTGCAGGGCTCGTTTGTGTCGGACGAGGAGCGCGAGGAGGTCGTGCGCTTTATCAAGCAAAACTCCGAGGCGCAGTACAGCGACGATATCATCGCCCAGATCGAGAAATCTGCCGCCGAGGCCGACAAGAAGTCCGGCCCCGCACCTGAGGCGGACAAGTCCGCCAAGAGCGACTATGACGAGCTGCTGCCGCAGGGAGTGGACGTCATTCTCGAGACGAAGCAGGCATCGGTATCCATGCTGCAGCGCCGATTGAAGCTCGGCTATTCGCGCGCCGCGCGTATGGTCGACCAGATGGAGGAGATGGGTATTGTCGGGCCGTTCGAGGGCTCGAAGCCGCGCAAGATCCTCATCACGAAGGAGCAGTGGCAGGAGATGCAGTATGTGCAGGGCACCGCGCCGAGCGAGGTGCTGCAGGCACAGACGGAATTTGCAGACGTGAACGAAGAGGAACCTGAAGACGATGAATCATGATCTCCACACGGGGCGGCCGGAGCGCCGCCCCGTCGGCACGATAGCCTTTCCAGGCGGCACGGACTTTGCCCCGGAAATGACGCCGGCGCAGGTCGGTGCCTACAGCACGCTCGCCCTCGCGCACATCGGCGACGGGGTGTACGAGCTCATGATGCGCACGGCGCTGTGCGCCGCCGGGCTCACCGCCGTGACCGACCTGCACCGCGAGACCGTGCGCCGCGTCAACGCACCCGCGCAGGCGCGCGCAGCAGAGGCAATCCTGCCCCTGCTCACAGAGGCGGAGCACGCTGTTTATAAGCGCGGGCGCAACGCGAAGGTGAACTCTGTACCGCAGCATGCGGACGTCGCGCAGTATCACGCTGCCACGGGGCTCGAGACGCTCTTTGGCTGGCTGTATCTGCTCGGACGCACGCAGCGGCTGCGCGAGCTGTTCGCCGTGATCACGGAGGTGCTGTAACATGCCAATGGACGCAGTGTTTCTGCACGGCCTGACGCAGGAGCTGACGCAGAGCCTGACCGGCGCGCGCATCGACAAGGTGCAGCAGCCGGAGCGCGACCTGCTGCTGCTGTCCGTGCGCACGCAGGGCGGAAATGCCAAGCTGCTCGTGCACGGCGGTGTGGGCAGCGCGCGTGTGCATTTCACGGCCGGCACGTTTGAAAATCCCGCCGAACCGCCGATGTTCTGTATGCTCCTGCGCAAGCACCTCGTCGGCGCGCGCATCACGGGTATTTCCCAGCCGGATTTTGAGCGTATGCTCGTGCTCGACCTTGACGGCCGGGACGAACTCGGCACGCCGGTCAAAAAGCAGCTTGTTGTCGAGATGCTCGGCCGCCAGTCGAACGTCATCCTCGTCAGCGGCGACGGGCACATCATCGACTGCATGCGCCGCGTGGATTCCTCCATGAGCGAGACGCGGCAGGTGCAGCCGGGGCTGTTTTACCGTATGCCGCTGCGGCAGGATAAGCCGGTGCTGTTTGATACGACGCCGGAGCAGCGCGCGCAGGTGCTCTCCGCCCCGGTCACGGCGGCGACGGTCGATAAGTGGCTGCTGGGGCTGTTTTCCGGCGTGTCGCCCCTGCTGTGCCGGGAGGTGTGCTTCCGCGCGCTCGGCGATGCCAGCCCGCGTTTGGAGCGGCTGGACGATGCGCAGCGTGCACGCCTGGCGCATGAGCTCGATGCGCTTGTGTTTACCGTCGAGACGAACAATCTTTCCCCGACCATGCTGCTCGACGGCGAACGGCCGAAGGACTTTTCCGCCGTGCCGATCCTGCAGTATCAGGGTGCGCTCTCAAGCCGCGGCTGCGGCTCGTTTTCCGAGCTGCTGGATGAGTTTTATCTCCGCCGCGACAAGGCGGAGGCCATGCGCCGCCGCTCGCAGGAGCTGACGCATCAGGTGCGCACCGTGCGCGACCGCACGACCAAAAAGCTCGCCATCCAGCGCTCGGATCTGCTGCGCTGCGCCGACCGTGAGGCGCTGCGGCAAAAGGCCGATCTCATCAAGGCGAACCTCTACAGCATCCAAAAGGGCGCGCGCACCGTGACGGTGCAGGACTACTACGCCGAGGGCTGTCCGGACGTGACGATCGAGCTTGATCCGCGCAAGAGCCCGCAGGAAAACGCCGCCGCGCTCTATAAGGCCTACCGTAAGGCCAAGACGGCCGAGCAGCACCTGACCGGCCTGATTGCCGAGTCGAGCCGGAATCTTGCGTATCTCAACAGCGTGCTCGACGAGCTCGCGCGCGCCGAGAGCGAGCGTGATCTCATGGACATCCGTGCCGAGCTGCGCGCGACCGGCTACCTGCGCCAGCCTCGCAATGCCAAAAAGGAAAAGGCAGCGCCGCGCGCGCCGCTCGCCTTCGTGTCGAGCACCGGGTATGAGATCCTCATTGGCCGCTCCAACACACAAAATGACGAGCTCACGCACCGCACTGCCCGCCGCACGGACATCTGGCTGCACGTGCAGAAGGTGCACGGCTCACACGTCATCATCCGCGCGCATGATACGACACCAGACGAGCAGACGATCGCCGAGGCGGCAAGTCTCGCCGTGTACTATTCGCAGGCGCGTGACGGCGGAAAGACGCCCGTGGACTACACCATGGCGCGCTTTGTGCGCAAGCCCTCCGGCGCGCTGCCGGGCATGGTGCTCTATACCGATTATCAGACCTGCATGGCCGAGAGCGATGAGGCGCTCGTCGAGCGCCTGCGGCTGCGATAGGAGGGCAGGGGCATGGGTCAATCCGGCGTTCTGCTCGACCTGCTTGTGCTGGTGGCCGTCTATGCTGCATGGCTGCTGCCGAAGTGGCGGCGGCTGGGGAAAAGACCGCTGCTCGTCTATACGCTCATGTATGGGTGCCTCGCCGGGATTGTGCGCTTTACGCTCATGCCGGTGCTCACGGCGCTGCCGTACTGCTTTGACCATCCGTACATCCCGATGCATATGGCTCCTTTTGAGGATGTCATCCACCGCCACGGGGACTATGTGCGGCAGATCGTGCTCAATGTCGTCCTGTTTCTTCCGTTTGGAGTGCTGCAGCCGCTGTGCGATCGCTGCCGCGGCAGGCGGCCGCGTTTCTGGCGCTGCCTGCTGCTGGCACTGGCGCTCAGCGCCGGCATCGAGCTCGTGCAGCCGCTGCTGCACGTTTTCCGCAGAGCGGATATTACGGACGTCATCACGAACACGATCGGCGGCGTGCTCGGCTATGCACTCTGGGCGCTTGGAAACGTCTGCTGCAAAAAACGGCAGGGATAGGTGCTGAACTACCGGCGGCTTTTCCGGTTGAAAACAGGCAGAAGTTCCTGTATACTGATGTTGTTACAAAAACGCGAAAACGCGGATAACAGAGAAATCAAATTCGGAGGAAAATTATGGATAAACGGATCTATCGCGAATATGTCGCGATCCTGAAAGAGGAGCTGCAGCCCGCCATGGGCTGTACCGAGCCCATCGCCGTGGCTTACTGTGCGGCGCTTGCGCGCCAGACGCTCGGCGCGCTGCCGGAGACGGTGGAGGTGCTCGCAAGTGCGAACATCATCAAAAATGTCAAGAGCGTCATCGTTCCGAATACGAACGGCCTGCGCGGCATCGCGGCCGCGGCCGCGGCGGGCATCGTGGCCGACAACGCGGATGCGCAGCTTCAGGTGCTCGCGGAGCTCACGCCGGAGCAGGTAGAGTCCGTCAGCACCTATCTGCAGCAGGCGGCGTTCACCGTCGGGCGTTCGGATAAGGACTATGTGTTTGACATTCAGGTGCGCGTCACGGCGGGAACGGACAGCGCTTTCGTCGAGATCGCTGGCTTCCATACCAACGTGATCCGTGTGGAGAAAAACGGCGTCGTGCTGCAGCACAAGGACTATCAGGAGTCGGCCGGTCAGCACACGACCGACCGCAGCCTGCTGACGGTCGAGAATATCATCGCCTTTGCAAACGAGGTCGAGATCGCCGATGTGCAGGAGATCCTCCAGCGGCAGATCGACCTGAACTGGGCGATAGCCGAGGAAGGCCTGCGGGGGGACTACGGTGCGAACATCGGCCGCATCCTGCTGCAGTCTTACGGCATGAGCGTCCACAATCGCGCCAAGGCCTACGCCGCGGCCGGGTCGGATGCACGCATGAACGGCTGCGACCTGCCGGTCGTCATCAATTCCGGCAGCGGCAATCAGGGCCTGACGGCGTCCCTGCCGGTCGTGATCTATGCCAAGGAGCTCGACGTCACGCAGGAGATGCTCTACCGCGCGCTTGCGGTGTCGAACCTGATCACCATCCATCTGAAGACCGGCATCGGCAGCCTGTCCGCCTATTGCGGCGCGACGGCGGCCGGCTGCGGCGCGGCAGCAGGCGTGACGTATCTCTACGGCGGTCAGTTCCGCGAGATCGCGCACACGGTCGTCAATGCCGTTGCCATCGCCTCCGGTATGATCTGCGACGGTGCGAAGGCAAGCTGTGCGGCTAAGATCGCCTCGGCGGTCGAGGCGGGCCTGCTTGGCATGCAGATGCAGATGCACGAGAGCCAGTTCTACGGCGGCGACGGTATTGTTGTCAAGGGCGTGGAGAACACGATCCGCAACATCGGCACGCTTGCCAGCGAGGGCATGCGTGAAACCGACCGCACGATCATCCGCATGATGATCCAGGAGCACTGACACATATGGAATTTGCCGGCTGCCGCATGGCGGCCGGCATTTTTTTGCGCGCAGCGGCGCGTGCCGCTTGCATTTCGGGCGCACGGCGCGTATAATAACTCATATTTTTTGGATCCGCGATCTGCGGCCTGTTTTGCATCCAAGGAGGCGTATTATGCGTTTATTTGATATTCTCGGGCCCGTGATGGTCGGCCCGTCCAGCAGTCACACGGCCGGCGCTGTGCGCATTGGCCTGACGGCGCGCAAGCTGCTCGGCGACCGGCCGGTGCATGCCGACATCTCGCTGCACGGCAGCTTTGCCCTGACCGGCCACGGCCACGGCACGGACTGCGCGCTGATTGCGGGCCTGCTCGGCATGCAGCCGGACGACCTGCGCATCCCGGAAAGCTTCGCCGTCGCGGCGGAGCAGGGGTTGACGTTCACATTTCAAAACGTGCAGATGCGCAATGCGCACCCGAACACCGTGCGCCTGAAGCTCACGGGGGCAAACGGCCGCACGCTCGACATCGTGGCCGAGAGCGTTGGCGGCGGGCGCATCCGCATCCGCTCCATCGACGGCATCGAGACGAATTTCTCCGGCGAGCACAACACGCTCATCGTCCACAATCAGGACGTGCCCGGTCATGTCGCGGCCGTGACGGCGGCGCTCATGCAGCGGCGTGTCAACATCGCCACCATGCAGCTCTACCGTGACGAACAGGGTGGCTATGCGGTCATGATCCTCGAGTGCGACCAGCCGATCCCGAAGGACATCGAGCAGTGGCTGTCGCACATCGAGGGCATTCAGAAGATCACGATCTTTAATCAGGAGGAACCGGTATGAGCTTTTCGAGCATTGCGGCCATGCTTTCGGCGGCGCAGGAGCGCAAGCAGCCGCTCTACGCCGTCATCCGTGACGCGGACTGTCAGGAAAACGGCTATGACGCCGCGGCCTCCCGCCGCCAGATCGCGGCGCTCTGGGCGGCGATGCAGGCATCCAGCCGGCAGTATTGCGCATCGGACCGCTCCAACAGCGGGCTCATCGGCGGCGACGCGGAAAAGCTCCGCGCGGCAGCGGAAAAGGGGATACTGCTCGGCGGGACATATTTTCAGCGCGTGACGGAGCAGGCGCTCAAGGTCGCCGAATGCAACGCCTGCATGAAGCGCATCGTTGCCGCACCCACGGCGGGCAGCTGCGGCGTGCTTCCGGCGGTGCTGATCCCGCTCACCGACGAGCGGGACGTTCCGGAGGAGACGATCCTGCAGGCGCTGTACATCGCGGCGGGCTTCGGTCAGGTCACGGCGCTGCGCGCGAGCGTCGCCGGGGCGCAGGGCGGCTGTCAGGCGGAGATCGGCACGGCCAGCGCCATGGCTGCCGCCGCGCTGACGCATATCCTCGGCGGCACGGCACAGCAGTGTGCGGACGCATACGCGATGGCGCTTGCAAACCTGCTCGGGCTCGTCTGCGATCCGGTCGCGGGGCTTGTGGAGGTGCCGTGTGTCAAGCGCAACGTCATCGGCGCGGTCAACGCCGTGAGCGCGGCGAACATGGCCGTCGCCGGCATCACGAGCCGCATCCCGGTCGATGAGGTCATCGACGCGATGGGCGAGATCGGTGACGCGCTCCCGACCGACCTGCGCGAGACCGGACTCGGCGGTCTTGCGGGCACACCGACCGGGCGAAAGATCGCGCGCGAGGTCACGCAGGCCGGGCTCTGAGCGGCGTATACGAAACCTGCTGCATCGGCGGTGCAGCAGGTTTTTGCACAAAAAGGCTTGACAGAAGCGCAAAATGACGGCAATGTATATCTGAAATTATGAGACCGATCAGGCGTGACCCGCTTGGCGGGCAGAAAGGCGGAGCTATGGAATACAACAAACCCATTGCGGATATGTGCCCCGGCATGGATGTCGAGGGCTTTTACATCCTGCGCGCAGCGGCGCTCAAGACGACCAACAGCGGCAAGCCCTTTCTCAGCGGCACGATCTGTGACCGCACGGGCAGCGTCGAGATCAAGGTCTGGGACTACAGCGGCCCGATCGGCGCGCGTGCGGACGATGCCGGCCGCGTCGTGAAGATCCGCGGCAGCGTTTCGGAATACCGCGGCGCGCTGCAGGTGAGCGTGCACCGCATCCGCATGGCCGAGGCCGCAGACACGTATGACAAATCTCTGCTCGTACCGACGGCACCGATCGACGCCGACGCTGCGCTCGCGGACGTGCAGCGGCTGGTCGCCTCGATCGCGGACGCGGATTACCGCAGCGTCGCCGAGACAATGCTCGCGCGCCACCTTGATGCGTTTCGCCGCATCCCGGCCGGAAAGACCGTTCACCACAGCTTCCTGTCCGGCCTTTTGATGCACACATACAACATGCTGCGTGCGGCGGATTTTCTCGCCGGGCTCTATCCGGAGGTCATCGACCGCAGCCTGCTGCTGACCGGCACACTGCTGCACGATTTTGCCAAGGAGCGGGAGTTCGTGTTTTCCGGCCTCGGCATCGTGACGGAGTATTCCACCGCCGGGCAGCTGCTCGGCCATCTGGTCATGGGCGCGCAGGAGGTCGCGGACGTCGCGCGCGAGCTTGCCATTGCCGAGGAAAAGTCCCTGCTGCTGCAGCATCTGCTGCTCTCGCACCACGGCGAGCCGGACTTCGGCGCGGCCGTGCGCCCCATGTGCGCCGAGGCGGAGCTGCTGTCGTACATCGACCTCATTGACAGCCGCATGGAGATCTATGCCGAGACGCTCCCGGGCGTGCCGGCCGGCGGCTTCAGCGGGCGTATTTTTGCGCTGGAAAAGAAGATCTATCACCACAACTGAGGAGCTTGCCGATGATGACCCTGCCGGAACAAGTGCATATGGCGCTCGACCGCCTCGAGGCAGCGGGGTGGGAGGCCTTCGTCGTCGGCGGCGCGGTGCGCGATGCGCTGCGCGGCTGCGCGGCGGGGGACTGGGACATCACGACCAATGCCGAGCCGGAGCAGGTCGAGCGGGTCTTTTCCGGCGAACGGCTCATCGAAACGGGACTCCGGCACGGCACGGTGACCGTCCTGCTTGACGGTCTGCCGCTGGAGATCACGACCTACCGCGTTGACGGCGGCTACTCAGACCACCGGCGGCCGGACAGCGTGACGTTTACGCGCAGCCTGCGCGAGGACTTGCTGCGGCGCGATTTTACGATGAATGCGCTCGCTTATAATCCGCGCACGGGACTCGCGGATATCTGCGGCGGGGCGGAGGATCTTGCACGCGGTGTCGTGCGCTGCGTGGGTGAGCCCGAGCGCCGCTTTCGTGAGGACGGGCTGCGCATTTTGCGCGCGCTGCGCTTTGCATCCGTGCTCGGCTTCACCATCGAGCCGGAGACGGCGGCGGCCATCCACCGCTGCGCCGAGCTGCTGCGGTATCTTGCGGCGGAACGCGTGCTGAGCGAGCTGACAAAGCTGCTCTGCGGGCAGAATGCAGGCGCGGTGCTGCGGGAGTTTTCCGATGTGCTGGCCGTCCCCATCCCGGAGCTGCGGCCAATGTTCGGCTTTGCGCAGCACAACCCGCACCACGACCGGGACGTCTGGCAGCACACGGTCGCGGTCGTGGAGCATATCCCGCCCGAGCCGGTGCTGCGCTGGGCAGCGCTGCTGCACGATGTCGGAAAGCCGCCGTGCTTTTCGCTTGCCGATGACGGCGTCGGACACTTTTACGGTCACGCCGCCAAGAGCACGGAGCTTGCGGATGCGATCCTGACGCGGCTGCGTATGGATACGGCCGGGCGCACGCGCATCACGCAGCTCATCCGCTATCACGACCTGCCCATTGCCCCGGAGCCGAAGCCCATCCGGCGGCTGATGCATAAGCTCGGCGTCGAGCCGGTGCGCCAGCTCTTCGCGCTGCACATTGCCGATACCTGCGGGCAGTCTGCCATCTGCGCCGGACGCGTGCAGACCTATCAGGAGGCCGGGCGCGTGCTCGATAAGCTGCTGGAGGCCGATGCCTGCTTTTCGCTCCGGGATCTCGCCGTTAACGGCAGCGACCTGCTTGCGCTCGGCCTGCGCGGACGGGCTGTGGGCGCGGCGCTGCAGGCGTGTCTGGACGCCGTCATGGATGAGCGGGTCGCAAATGAGCGGGAGGCGCTGCTGGCGTATGCGGCGGAAAATTTGCACCGCTTTGCAAATTCCTGACCGTCAGGTCTTGAAAAATGTGGGGCGATGTTATAAGATGAAGGACAATATCTAATTACATTGTAATAGAATATGCGGAGAACAGGACTATGGAGCAGATTCGGTCGCGGAAAAATCAACACATCCTGCACCTGCGCGCACTGGCAAAGTCGGCGGATGCGCGCCGGGAGGCGGGGGAGTACGTCTGCGACGGCGAAAAGCTGCTGCGCGAGGCGCTGCAGTTCGGCGCGGAGGTCACGTCCGTGCTCTGGCGCGAGGCGGCGGCGTTTTCGCTGCCGGATGGTATCGCGCAGTACGCGGCGGATGCCGGGCTCGTCGAGTATGCCTCGCCGCTCATGCACTCGCCGGGTCCGGTCTTTACCGTGCGCATCCCGGCGATGCGCCTGCCGGAGCCGCTGCGCCGTGTCATCGTGCTCGAGGGTGTGCAGGATCCCGGCAATGTCGGCACGGTCATCCGCACGGCCAACGCCCTCGGCATGGATGCCGTGGTGCTCACCGGCGCGTGCGCCGATCTCTACGGCCCGAAGACCGTGCGCGCGACGATGGGTGCGCTCTTTCGTCAGCCGGTGCTGACGTGCACGCTGGACGAGCTGATGCAGCTGCTGCGCGCAAACGGGCTCAAGCTCTATGGCGCAGCGCTGACGGACACGGCGCAGGATCTGCGGCGCGTGCCGCTCACGCCGGCAGCCGTGGCGATCGGCAGCGAGGGGCGCGGTCTGAGTGCGCAGCTGCTCGCGCAGTGCGATGGACAGATTATCATCCCCATGCAGCCGGGTGCGGAGTCGCTCAATGCGGCGGTGGCCGCGGCGGTCGTCATGTGGGAGATCGCCCGCACCGAGACGTGAGGAGGGCGTGAGATGTCGCAGCTCAAATACTGGGTCTGGCTGTCCATGCGCTTCGGTGTGCGGCCGAAGGTGAAGCTCGCGCTTGTGGAGCATTTCGGCACGCCGCGCGATGTGTATTTTGCCACGGAGGCGGACTACCGCGTCCGTGCCTCGCTGCGCCCGGAGGAGCTGCGTCTGCTGCTGGATAAGGACCTGCATGAGGCCGAGCGCGCGCTCGCCATCTGCGACCGGGAGGATATCCGCGCCCTGACGATCCAGGACGCCGCCTATCCGCAGCGGCTGCTGCAGATCTATGACCCGCCGCTCGTGCTCTATGTGCGCGGCACACTGCCGCCGCTGGATGACCGCGCGGCCGTCGCCGTCGTCGGCACGCGCAGCGCCACGCCTTACGGGATGCGCACGGCGCACAAGCTCGGTTCGGAGATCGTGCGTCACGGCGGCATCGTGCTCTCCGGTCTCACCGCCGGCATCGACCGCTCTGCCGCCGAGGGTGCGCTGGACGCGGGCGGTGTCTGCGTGGGTGTGTCCGGCACGGCGATCAATCTGGATTTTGCGGGCGCGTGCACGCAGAGCGTCGCGCGCTGCGGCGCGGTCGTGAGCGAGTTTGCACCGAATATGTCCGTGCCGCGCTTCGGCTTCCGCTTGCGCAACCGCATCACCTCCGGTCTCGCCGTGGCGACGGTCGTGGTCGAGGCACCGGAGAAAAGCGGCGCACTGCTCTTCGCCGAAGATGCGATCACGCAGGGCAGGGAGGTCTTTGCCGTGCCCGGAAACGCCGATTCCCATGCCTCCGTCGGCAGCAACGCGCTGCTCAAGGACGGGGCGCGTCCGGCGACGTGCGCATGGGATGTGCTGGGCGATTTTCGCCGGATGTTTCCCGGCACGCTGCACGAGCGCATCGCGCCCGAACCCGAGCCCACAGCGCCGCAGGCCCCGCCCGAGACGGGCGACGGCTTTGCACAGGTGCGCCGCCCGGTCGCGGAGAAAAGGATTGACAAGCCGCAGCCGGAGGCATATATTGACCTGGAAGCGCAGCTGCGATCGCTCACGACGGAGCAGCTGCAGATCGTCGCGGCGATCGATGCGCCCGCCACGCAGGTGGATCTCATCATCGCCAGGACCCGGCTGCCGGCGAGCAAGGTGCTCGCGGAGCTGACCGTACTGCAGATCCGCGGCGTGGTCCGGCAGGAACCGGGCAAACGCTTTTCATTAAATATACGCGCAGGCACTGCGCAGGAATCATAAGGAGTTGGAACAGACCCGATGGCAAAAGCAAAAACGGATCTGGTGATCGTCGAGTCTCCGGCGAAGGCCAGAACAATCGAAAAATATCTGGGCAGCAACTATCAGGTCGTGGCCTCGATGGGCCATTTGCGCGACCTGCCCAAGAGCACGATGGGCGTCGATATTGACGGCGACTTCACGCCGCAGTATCTGCCCGTGAAGGATCGCGCCGACGTGATCGCCGACCTGAAAAAGCGCGCCAAGTCTGCCGGCACCGTCTACCTCGCGACCGACCCTGACCGCGAGGGAGAGGCCATTTCGTGGCACCTGAAGGAGCTGCTGAATCTGCCGGACGATAAGGCCAAGCGCGTGACCTTCAACGAGATCACGAAGAAGGTCGTCACCGAGAGCATCCAGCACCCACGCGAGATCGATCAGGATCTGGTCGATGCGCAGCAGGCGCGCCGCGTGCTCGACCGCATTGTGGGCTACAAGCTCAGCCCGCTGCTCTGGCGCAAGGTCAAGCCCGGCCTGTCCGCCGGGCGCGTGCAGTCGGTGGCCACACGCATCGTGGTTGACCGCGAAAATGAGATCCGCGCCTTCCAGCCGCAGGAATACTGGCTGCTCGACGCGCTGCTTGACTGCGGCGCGGGCACGTTCAGTGCGCGCTTTTACGGCACGGCCGATAATAAGAAAATGGACGTCCCGGACGAGGCCACGGCTGACAAGATCATTGCCGCCGTGTCCGCCGAGCCGTTTCAGATCGCGAGCGTCAAGCGCGGCGAGAAGCAGCGCAGCCCCTCGCCCCCGTTCATCACCTCGACCCTGCAGCAGGAGGCTTCCCGCCGTCTGGGCATGACGCCGCGGCGCACCATGTCGGTCGCGCAGCAGCTGTATGAAGGCGTGGATATTACCGACCGCGGCACGATCGGTCTCATCACCTATATGCGTACCGACTCCCAGCGCCTGTCGGACGAGGCGCTCGCCTCGGCACAGGCGTTCATCGTCGAGCACTACGGCCCGGAGTATCATCCCGGCAAGCCGCGCACGTATAAGACCAAGGCCGGCGCGCAGGACGCGCATGAGGCCATTCGCCCGACGGATGTCACGCTCACGCCGGATCGTGTGCGCCACGACCTCACGCCGGAGCAGTACCGTCTCTACCGGCTCATCTGGGGCCGCTTCACCGCCTGCCAGATGTCCAATGCCGTGTATGATAACGTCGTCGTGGATGCCGGCAGCGCGGGCTATCTCTTCCGCGCCAACTACTCCGAGCAGAAGTTCGCGGGCTACACCGCCGTGTACGAAGAGGCGAAGGACGAGGAGACGAGCGAGGTGCGCCGTCCGCTGCCGTCGCTCAAGCAGGGCGACGCCGTGGAGCTCAAGAACGTCACGAAAGAGCAGCAGTTTACCCAGCCGCCCGCCCGCTACACGGAGGCGACGCTTATCCGTGCGATGGAGGAAAAGGGCATCGGCCGCCCGTCGACGTATGCGCCGACGATCTCGACCATCCTCAGCCGCAACTATGTCGTCAAGGAGGGGCGCTATCTGCGCCCGACGAACCTCGGCATCGTCGTGACCGAGATGATGGAGGAGTATTTCCGCAACATCGTTGACCTGAAATTCACCGCCAACATGGAGACCGATCTCGACAAGATCGAGGCCGGAACCGTCGCGTGGAAGGACCTGCTGCGCGAGTATTATAAGGACTTTGACGCAAACCTCAACAATGCCGAGATCCAGCTTGAGGGCAAGCACCTCAAGGTGCCGGATGAGGAGTCGGACGAGGTCTGCCCGAACTGCGGGCGCAAGCTCGTGTACAAAAACGGCCGCTTTGGCCGCTTCCTTGCCTGCCCCGGCTACCCGGAGTGCAGCTTCACGATGCCCATCGTGGTCGAGATGCCCGGCAAGTGCCCGGCCTGCGGCGGCCGTCTGCTCAAGCGGACATCGCGCAAGGGCTTTGCCTACTACGCCTGTGAGCGCGGACATGACTGCCCCGGTCACGGCGAAGGCGAGGGCGGCGAGAACATTCAGGGCTTCATGACGTGGGACGTGCCGACGAAGGACTACTGCCCCGAGTGCGGCAAGACGATGTTCAAACGCGCCGGCAAGGGCGCGAACAAGCCGTTTTGCATCAACCCCGAATGCCCGAACTATCTGCCGCCGGATAAGCGCGGCTATAAGCGCAAGCCGAAGCCGGCGGACGACGCGGAGCCGGCCAAGACCGAGCCCGAGACCGCCGAGGCTGCCGCCGAAAAGAAGCCGCCCGCCAAAAAGCCTGCCGCGAAGAAAGCGGCGGCCAAGAAGCCGGCCACCAAGAAAACGGCTGCGAAAAAGCCGGCCGCCAAGAAATCGGCTGCAAAAAAGACGGCAAAACCTAAGGAAGAAGCATAAGTAGGAAGCATAATTGGAAAGGCGGCCTGATCACGGCCGCCTTTTTCGAGGAGGAACGCTATGACCCCAGTGACCGTGATCGGTGCGGGCCTGGCGGGATGCGAGTGCGCGTGGCAGCTGGCCGGGCGCGGCATCCCGGTGCGCCTGATCGAGATGAAACCCCAGAAAATGTCCCCCGCACACGTATCGGAAAACTTTGCGGAGCTCGTCTGCTCCAACTCGCTGCGCAGCGACGAGCTCACCAACGCCGTCGGCCTGCTCAAGGAGGAGCTGCGGCGGCTCGATTCCGTCGTGCTCGCCAGTGCGGATCATAACCGCGTCGCCGCCGGCGGCGCGCTCGCCGTCGACCGTGAGGCTTTCGCCCGCGAGATCACGGAGCGCATCTGCGCGCACCCGAACATCACCGTTGAGCGCGCGGAGGCGACCGCCATCCCCGAGGGCGAGGTCGTCATTGCGACCGGTCCGCTCACGAGTGATGCCATGGCCGAGGAGATCCAGCGCCTGTGCCCGGAGTTCGACCTGCATTTTTATGATGCCGTTGCGCCCATCGTTACGCTTGAGAGCGTGGACATGGACAGCGCCTTTTTCGCCAGCCGCTATGATAAGGGAACGGCGGACTACGTCAACTGCCCCATGGATCAGGCGGAGTATACCGCCTTCGTTCAGGAGCTGCGCACCGCCAAGGAGGCGCCGGTGCACGGCTTTGACGACGGAGCGGTCTTTGAGGGCTGTATGCCGGTCGAGGTCATGGCGCGCCGCGGCGAGGATACGCTGCGCTACGGTCCGCTCAAGCCGGTCGGCCTGCGCGACCCGCGCACCGGAAAGGACAACTATGCCGTCGTGCAGCTGCGGCGCGACAACGCCGAGGGCACGCTGTATAACATCGTCGGCTTTCAGACGCATCTGACGTTCGGCGAGCAAAAGCGCGTCTTTTCCATGATCCCCGCGCTGCGGGAGGCGGAGTTTGTGCGCTACGGCGTCATGCACCGCAACACCTATTTAAATTCCCCGCAGATGCTCGACCGCTACTACCGGCTTCGGAGAGCGCCGCGCATCCGCTTCGCCGGACAGATGACCGGCGTTGAGGGCTATGTGGAGTCGTGCGCGTCCGGCGCGCTCGTCGGCATCGAGACGGCTGCGCAGGTGCTCGGTCTGCCGCCCGTGGATTTCCCGCAGGAGACGGCCATCGGCGCGCTGTCACTGTACATTTCCGGCGGCAGTGTCGGCGATTTTCAACCTATGAACATCAACTTCGGCATCATCACGCCGCTCGACCACCGCGTGCGCGGCAAGCGCAACAAGAATGCGGAGATCTCGGCGCGCAGCCTGCAGATTCTGGACGGGCTGAAACAAAAGGAGGTTTTTCATCTATGAGAATACTTGTGGACGCAATGGGCGGCGACCTTGCCCCGGACGAGATCGTGAAGGGTGCGGTGCACGCGCAGCGGGAGCTGGGCGCGGAGATCGTGCTCGTCGGCCAGCGCGCCGCCATCGAGACCTGCCTGCGCAACGAGCAGGCCGAGCTGGAGATCATTGACGCGAGCGAGGTCATCACCATGGACGATGACCCCAGCACGGCGACCCGCCGCAAGAAGGATGCTTCCATGACGGTCGCACTCAACCTGCTGCGTGACGGCAAGGGCGATGCGGTCGTCTCCGCCGGCAGCACCGGCGCACTGCTCACGGGCGCGACGCTCATCGTCAAGCGCATCCACGGCATCCGCCGCGCGGCGCTTGCCCCCGTACTGCCCAACGGCGACGCGGGCGTCATGCTCATCGATTGTGGCGCGAACGCCGACTGCACACCGGAGTACCTGCTGCAGTTTGCCTATATGGGCAGTTACTATGCCCGCACCATGCTCGGCATCGCGGCGCCGCGTGTCGGTCTGCTCAGCAACGGCACCGAGGACCACAAGGGGGCGCAGCTCCAGCATGAGACCTTCCCGCTGCTCAAGGCGGCGGACGCCGCCGGGCGCATCCGCTTCATCGGCAATGTCGAGGCCTCACAGGTCTTTAACGGCGATGTGGACGTCGTCGTCACCGACGGCTTCACCGGCAACGTCCTGCTCAAGGGCATCGAGGGCAGCATCAAGTACATGACGCGCCAGCTCAAGGGCATCTTCATGAAAAACTTCAAGACCAAAATGGCGGCGCTCGCCATCAAGAACGAGTTCAAGGCGCTCAAGGCATCTCTCGACCCGAACGAGGTCGGCGGCACGGCCATGCTCGGCATCAGCAAGCCCGTCATCAAGGCGCACGGCTCGTCGGATGCGCGCGCGATCTATAACGCCATCCGTCAGGCGATCTCGTTTGTCGACTCCGGCATCATCGACGACATTACGGCCAACATTTCCTATATGCGCGTGGACAAGCAAGCGGAAAAGGAGCTGGGCTGATGGAGGCGCTGGAGGCTCGTCTGGGCTATACATTCCGTGACCGGTCGCTGCTGGAGAATGCGCTCATGCACAGCTCTTACGCCAATGAAAACCGTGCGCGCGGCTATACCAGCAACGAGCGGCTCGAGTTTCTGGGTGACTCCGTGCTCGGCATGGTCACGGCGACACGGCTCTACCGGCTCTACCCGGATATGCCGGAGGGGAAGATGAGCCGGCTGCGCGCCGAGCTCGTGTGCGAGCAGGCACTGCACGGCGTGGCGTGCACGCTGCATCTGGGCGATTATATCCGCCTTGGCCACGGGGAGGAGCGCAGCGGCGGACGCGAGCGCCCGTCCATCCTCGCCGATGCGGTAGAGGCGGTCATCGCCGCCATGTACCTCGACGGCGGGCTGGAGCCTGCGCAGCGCTTTATCCTCGCGCACATCCTTAACGGTCTGGCCGAGGGGGAGATCCACCACGTCGCAGACTATAAGACCGAGCTGCAGGAGCGCGTGCAGCGCCGCGCCGGACAGACGCTCTCTTATACCGTCTGCGCCGAGAGCGGTCCGGACCACAACAAGACGTTCACCATGGCCGTGCTGCTCAACGGCAGCGAGATCGGCCGCGGCACAGGGCGCACCAAAAAGGAGGCGGAGCAGTCCGCCGCCCGCTGCGCGCTCGAAACGCTGAGCGAATAACGGCAAACAGCCGCCTGCAAAAACAGGCGGCTGTTTTTTCATATCTGAAAAAATGCGCTCCTGCCGTTGCAAAATGGCGTTTTTGGCGGTATACTTTACTTTGTATTATTTTCATTTGAGATACCGGCGGCGCCCCTGCGCGGGGCTTTGCCGGGTATGCGAGGGATTTTGTGTACTTAAAAGCATTGGAGATTCAGGGCTTCAAGTCCTTTCCGGACAAGACGCGCCTGAATTTTGACCAGGAGATCACGGCGATCGTCGGTCCGAACGGGAGCGGCAAGTCGAACATATCGGATGCCATCCTGTGGGTCATGGGCGAGCAGCGCACGAAGACGCTGCGCGGCGGCAAGATGGAGGACGTCATCTTCGGCGGCACGGAAAAGCGCAGCCCCATGGGCTTTGCACAGGTGTCGCTCATTCTCGATAACAGCACCGGTATCTTCGACACCGAAAACACCGAGGTCATGATCACCCGCCGCTATTACCGCAGCGGCGAGAGCGAATATTCCATCAACCGCGAGCCTTGCCGCCTGCGCGACATCAACGAGCTGCTTATGGACACCGGTCTCGGCCGCGACGGGTACTCGATCATCGGGCAGGGGCGCATTGCAGAGATCGTCTCCGGCAAGAGCAACGAGCGCCGCGAGATCTTTGAGGAGGCGGCCGGCATCTCGCGCTACCGCTACCGCAAGGAGGAGTCGGAGCGCAAGCTTGCCCGCACGGAGGAAAACCTTCTGCGCATCAACGACAAGGTCGATGAGCTGGAGCTGCAGGTCGAGCCCCTGCGCAAGCAGGCCGAGACGGCAAAAAAATATCTGCACCTGCGCGACGAGCTCAAGAGCGCCGAGGTCTCCGTCTGGATGGAGACGCTCGACCGGCTGCACGCGCAGGCCGAGACCGTGAACCACGACTATCAGACCGCGAAGGAAAACCTTGCCGGCGCGCAGCGCGAGCTTGAGCAGCTCTATGCGGCGTCGGAGAACATCGCGCAGAAAATGCGCGAGAAGGATCTGGAGTCCGAGCGCACGCGCGAGCAGATATCCGAGGCGGAGAGCGCTGCCGCCGAGTGCGAGAGCGCCGCGGCTGTGGTGCGCACGAACCTGCAAAACAGCGCCGACAGCATCGCGCGTCTGCGCGTGGAGGTGTCCGAGCAGGCGGATCGCGCCAGCGCTCTGCAGGCGCAGATCGACGCGCAGCAGCAGCGTTTGGAGCAGATCGAGCGTGAAAAGGCGCAGCACGCGCAGCAGATCGACACCGTGCTCGAGGACATTGAGCGCAACGCTGCATCCTCCGGTGAGGCCGAGCGCGCGTATACGGAGCTGCTCGCCCGGGAGAGCGCGCAGAGCAGCGCACTGGCCGAGTGCCGCACGCGCATCACGCTTCTGGCCGACAAATCGCAGGAGCTGCTCGATCAGGAAAACGCCATCGTCACCGCCGCCGCGGAGGCGGCCGAGCGTCTGGCCGCGCTCGAGGCACAGGCGCAGGAAAAGCAGACCGCGCAGCAGCAGGCACAGTCCGCCTGCGACGCGCTGCGCACGCAGCAGAGGGAAAAAACACAGCACCTTTCCGCCTGTGAGCAGGCGCTGGCAAAGCGGCAGGAGCGGCTGTCCGGTCTGACGGTCGACCTGCGCAGCACCGAATCGCGCATCCGTATGCTCACCGAGATGGAAAAGGACTTTGAGGGATACAACCGCGCAGTCAAGGCCGTCATGCACGCGGCCGAAAAGGGGACGCTGCGCGGCGTGCGCGGCCCGGTGGCAAACCTCATCAAGACCGGCGACCGCTATGCCCTCGCCATTGAGACGGCGCTCGGCGCGGCGGCGCAGAACATCGTCGTCGAGACGCAGAGCTGCGGCGCACAGGCCATCGAGCTGCTGCGCCGGCGCGATACCGGCCGTGCGACATTCCTGCCTCTCGATACCATCCGACCCATGCACTTAAACAGCGTGCCGGATCAGGAACCGGGCTATGTCGGCGTGGCCGACACGCTCGTCACCTGCGCGGCTGCTTACCGCGATATCGTCAGCAATCTCCTCGGCCGCACCGTCGTCGCCGAGACGATGAAAGACGCCATTGCTATCTCCAAGCGCTATGACCACCGCTACCGCATCGTCACGCTTGACGGGCAGCTCGTCAACGCCGGCGGCTCGCTCACCGGCGGCAGCGCCGCCAAGGGCAGCGGCATCCTGTCGCGTGCTAACGAGCTCAAGCGCCTGCGTGAGACGCTGGACGCGCTCACGCTCGAAAAGCAGCAGTGTGCGCTCGAGCTCGAGGATGCGCAGGCGGCGCTCGACACGGCGCACGCACAGCTCGACACCGTGCAGGCGCAGCTGGAGCAGGCGGTCGAGACGCTGCACAGGGCGCAGAGCGAGGCGGCACAGGTCGTGCTGCTCCAAAACGCCGCACAGGAGACCATTGCGGGGCAAAATGCGTCCATTGACGCCTGCCGCGCGCAGCAAAAGACGAATCAGGAGCGCATCGCCGCTGCCCGCGCCGATGCAGCTTCGGCGGAGGAAACGCTTGCGCAGCTTCGCACCGAACGCGATCAGAGCGAGCTCGGCCGCGGCGCGTTTGACCGCCGCCGTCAGGAACTGGCCGACCGGCTGGCCGGGCTGCGGGCGGAGACGGCGTCGCTCGAGGCCGAGCGCGAGACCATCCTGCGCACCACGCAGCAGATCCACGAGCTGTTCGAGGAGATGGCCGGTGACCGCAAGGCGCGCCTTGACCAGATCGCGCAGGCGGAGACCGGCACGCAGCAGCTGCAGCAGACGCTGCAGATGCACGAGCGCCGTCTGGCGGAGCTTCGCCAGCGCGCTGAGACACTGCGCAGCGATCTTGCCGCGTGCAGCAGCCGCAAGCTGGAGCTGGAGGGACAGCGCACACGCACCGACCGCGATGCGCAGGCGCGCAACCGCGACCTGCTGGATATGCAGGGGCTCGTGTCGCGCTTTGAGCAGAAAAAGCTCTCGGCCGACATGGAGGAAAAGCAGATCCTCGACAAGCTCTGGGACAATTATGAGCTCAGCCGCACGGCGGCCGAGGCGCTGCGCCAGCCGATCGAGAATATGACCAAGGCCAGCCGCCGCATCGCCGAGCTGCGCCGCGGTATCGGCGCGCTGGGCACGCCGAACCTCGGTGCGATCGACGAATTCACGCGCGTGAACACGCGCTACACTTTCCTCACCGGTCAGCGGGACGATATCCTCAAGGCCAAGCGTGAGCTGACCGGCATCATCGCCGATGTGACGGGGGAGATGGAGGGCATCTTCACCACGCAGTTTCAGGCGATCGATCAGGCGTTCCGCCAGACCTTCCTGGAGCTCTTCGGCGGCGGCAAGGCGGCGCTTGTGCTCGAGGATCCGGAGCACGTGCTCGACAGCGGCATCGAGATCAAGGTGCAGCCGCCCGGTAAGGCGCTCTCAACGCTGAGCCTGATGTCCGGCGGCGAGATGGCGTTTGTGGCCATCGCGCTCTACTTTGCCATCTTGAAGGTGCGTCCGACGCCGTTTTGCGTCATGGACGAGATCGAAGCCGCGCTCGACGAGGCGAACGTCACGCGCTACGTGCAGTATATGCGCCGCCTCGCCAAGAGCACGCAGTTTCTCGTCATCACGCACCGCCGCGGCACCATGGAGGAGGCCGACCACCTGTTCGGCGTGACCATGCAGGAAAAAGGCGTGTCGCGCATCATCGAGCTCTCGCTGGATGAAGCGGCTAAAACCATATCGTAACGGAGAAGATAGTCTATGGGATTTTTTGATAAGATCAAACAGGGTCTGACCAAGACCAAGACGAAAATGGACGCCCAGCTGACCGGCATCTTTGCCGCCTATGCGCCGGGCGATGAGGAGTTTTTTGAGGACCTCGAGGAGACGCTTATCCTTGCCGACACCGGTGTTGAGACGACGACCAAGGCCATCGCCCAGCTGCGCAAGGCCATCGAGCTCAAAAAGCTGACCACCGGCGCGGAGGTGAAAAAGGAGTTCGTGCAGATCCTCACGCGCATCCTCAAGGTGCAGGACACCATGCTCCTGCTCACGACGCAGCCGTCGGTCGTGCTCGTCGTCGGCGTCAACGGCGTCGGCAAGACGACGACGATCGGCAAGCTCGCTTCCCAGCTCAAGAAGGAGGGCAACCGTGTGCTCCTGTCCGCTGCGGATACGTTCCGCGCGGCGGCTGCCGACCAGCTCACCGTCTGGGCGCAGCGCGCCGGCGTGGAGATCGTCAAGCACGAGGAGGGCTCTGACCCCGCCGCCGTGGTGTTCGACTCCATTCAGGCGGCAAAGGCGCGCGGCGTGGATGTCGTCATCATCGACACCGCCGGCCGTCTGCACAACAAGGCAAACCTCATGAACGAGCTCAATAAAATCACCCGCGTCATCCGCCGCGAGCTGCCGGAGGCCGACATTGAAACGCTCATGGTGCTCGATGCCACGACCGGTCAGAACGGTCTCATTCAGGCCAAGCAGTTTCTCGACACGGCGGATCTCACCGGTATCGTGCTCACGAAGCTCGATGGCACGGCCAAGGGCGGAATCGTCTTTGCGATCGCAAACGACCTGCAGCTTCCGGTGAAATATGTCGGCGTCGGCGAGCAGATCGACGACCTGCTGGAGTTCAAACCTGCGGAATTTGTGGAGGCGCTGCTGTCATGATCCTTGCAAGCAATAATGCACATAAGCTCGATGAGTTTCGCGCCATCTTTGCCGACATGGGCATCGAGATCGTTCCGCAGAGCGCGGCCGGCTGCGACTTTGAGGTCGACGAGACCGGCGAGACCTTCGAGGAAAACGCCTATCTGAAGGCCATCGCCGTGACCCGCGCGACGGGGCAGGCCGCCATCGCGGACGACTCCGGGCTCGAGGTCGATGCGCTCGACGGTGCGCCCGGCGTGCACTCGGCGCGCTATACCGGCCGGCACGATGATACGGACGCCGCGCGCAACGAGCTTTTGCTGCACAACCTCGGCGCACGCACCGACCGCACGGCGCGGTTTGTGTCGTGCATCTGCTGCACATTCCCGAACGGCGACGTGTTGCGCGCACGCGGCACGTGTGAGGGCAGCATCCTGTTTGCCCCGCGCGGGGAAAACGGCTTCGGCTATGATCCGCTGTTCCTGCCGGATGGCTACGACTGTTCCATGGCGGAGCTGCGCCCGGAAGAGAAAAACGCCATTTCCCACCGCGGAAATGCGCTCAAAATCCTGAAAGAAGAATTGAGGAATTACTATGCTGACAAGTAAACAGCGCGCCCAGCTGCGCGGTCTGGCCGCGACGGAGGAAACCATCGTCCACATTGGCAAGGGCGGCATCACCGACAACATCGTCACCCAGATGAGCGACGCGCTCAAGGCACGCGAGCTCGTCAAGGGGCGCGTGCTCGAAAACTCGCTTCTGACCGCGCGCGAGGCGTGCGACCAGCTTGCTGCGACCTGCCGCGCTGAACCTGTGCAGGTCATCGGCTCAAAATTCGTGCTCTATAAGCGCAACGAGCAAAAGCCGAAGATCGAGCTCGTGAAAAAGGCGAAGAAATGAAGATCTGCATCTATGGCGGCAGCTTTAACCCGCCGCACCTCGGCCATACGGCGGCGCTGCGCGCCGTGCGCGCGGCAATCGAGCCGGATGTGACGCTGGTCATCCCGGACCGCATCCCGCCGCACAAGGAGCTCACACCGGGCAGCCCGGAGCCGTCGGAGCGCCTGCTCATGACGATGCTGGCCTTTTCCTCCGAACCGGGGGTGGAGGTCTCCGACATGGAGCTGCACCGCTCCGGCAAGAGCTACACGGTCGACACCGTGCGCGAGCTGCGCGACTGCAATCCGGACGCGGAGCTGTACCTCGTCGTCGGCACGGATATGCTCACGACGTTTGAGCAGTGGCACGATTACCGCGCGCTGCTTGCGCAGGTCACGCTCGTCGCGCTTGCGCGCACAAGCGATGAGCACGCCGAGGTCGAACGCTTCAGTACCTATCTGCGCGAGACGTACGGTGCGCGCGTCATCGCGCTGCCGGCAGAGCCGATCCCGGTCACGAGCACGGACGTGCGCCGTCTGCTGCCGCAGCGGCGCGGCAGCGAGTATCTCGCCCCCGATGTGTACGCGCACATCATCCAGCAGCGGCTCTATGGCGCCAGGCCCGACCTCAACTGGCTGCGCGAACAGGCATATCCCATGCTCAAGCCGCGGCGCATCTCCCATGTCTGGGGCTGCGAGCACGAGGCGCGCCGCCTTGCCGAGCGCTGGGGCTACGACCCGGATGCTGCTGCCGAAGCCGGAATTTTACACGATTGTACGAAAAAATTCGAGCTATCTGACCAATTGCTATTGTCTGATAAATATGGTATCATAAACGACACGGTCGAAACGGCCAACACCAAGCTGCTGCACGCAAAAACCGGCGCTGCCGTGGCGCGGGTTCGTTTCGGCGTACCACCTGAGATAGAAAATGCCATCCGCTGGCACACGACGGGAAAACCCGATATGACCACGCTCGAAAAGGTCCTGTATATGGCTGACTACATCGAGCCTGCACGGGATTTTGACGGCGTGGACGAGCTGCGGCGCCTTGCTTACATCGATCTGGACGCGGCCATGGTACTCGGGCTGCAAATGAGCCTCGAGGATCTGCGCGCCGGCGGCATTACGCCGCACGAGAACACGGTGCAGGCATTAAACTGGTATCAAGGCAGGGAAAAAGAATATGAAAAGACGACAGAATGACGGCCGCTATCCGGATGACTATGCCGGCTATCAGAACGCGGGCTATGACGATGGATATGACGACGGCAGCGGCTTTCAGGACGACCCGTTTTCCGAGACGTCCGCCGCGGCCAATCACCGCGTGAAGGCGCAGCAGGCACAGGATAAGCGCCGGAAGAAGAAAAAAGTGCGCATTGCGATCATCGTGGTCGTTGTGCTGGCGCTGCTCGTGGGTGAGTTTATCGTACTGATGGATCACTGGGTCAGCCCGCCGAGCCTCAGCGGCGGCCTGAGCGACGGCAACCCCGACGACGGCATTACCACCAATACCGAGGGACGCAAGAAGGGCTGCTATACCTTCCTGATCGCGGGCAAGGACCGCGCGGCCGGCCTGACGGATACGGTGCTCGTCGGTATGCTCGATACGGAGAACAAATCTCTGAAATTCGTCAGCATTCCGCGTGACACGGCGGTGAACGTGGCCTACCGGCCCAAGAAAATGAATCAGTACTATGCCGCAGCCGAAAACAACGGCAGAGACGGTGTGGAGGCAATGCTTGCCGGCGTGGAGAAGCTCCTCGGCTACCGGGTCGACAGCTATGCGATCTTTGATGTCGAGGTGTTTGTCGAGCTCATCGACGCCATGGGCGGCATCGACTTTGACGTCCCCGTGGATATGGACTATGAGGACTGGGGGCAGGATCTGTCTATCCATGTGAGCAAGGGGTATCAGCACCTTGACGGCTATGAGGCCATGGGCGTGTTCCGCTTCCGCAATTCCTATGCCAACGGCGACATCGGCCGCATTGACGTGCAGCACCAGATGCTCAAGGCCATGACGAGTCAGTTTTTGAAGCTGCACAATATTCCGAATCTCAGCAAGCTTATTGATATCTATGAAAAGGAAGTCATCACGAATCTGTCTGCCGGCAACGTGATGTTCTACGTCAAGGAGTTTTTGAAGCTCGATGAGAGCGCCATTGGGTTTGAAACGATCCCGGCCAACTACAACGGCGTGAAAAACGGCATGTCCTATGTGTTTATCCACGTGGACGAATGGCTGGAGTATCTCAACACATGGCTCAACCCCTACACGACGGAGATCACGGCCGCGAATGTGGACATTCTCTATGAGTCCAACGGACAGGTCGTGGCCACCTCCGGCACGGTTCAGGGACCGAACAAATGGTAACGAAAAGGAAGGATGTTTGCTTATGATGCCTGCTAACGAGCTCGCCGCGGTCATTGTCAAGGCACTGGACGCGAAAAAGGGCGAGAATATTCAGCTGCTCAAAACCCGTGACCTGACGACGCTGGCGGACTATTTCGTCATCTGCACGGCCGGCTCCTCTACCCACGTCAAGACGCTGACCGACGCCGTGGAAGCGGCGGCGGATGCGGTGGATGAACCGGTCCTGCGCCGTGAGGGACACCGCAGCGGCAGCTGGGTGCTGCTCGACTATGGCTGCGTGATCGTGCACGTGTTTCAGGATGAAGCGCGCAAGTTCTACGATCTGGAGCGCCTGTGGAGCGATGCCGAGGTCATTGACATCACCGGCATGCGCGCCTGAGCCCACAGTAACCGTTCGGGGCGGTCATCACGCCGCCCCGCTTACCAGTTTTTGATTTTTTCAGAGAGAAGTGAACGCTATGAAGTATGATTTTCAGGCAATCGAGAAAAAATGGCAGGCGCGCTGGGAGACGGAAAAGCCGTTCGCGGCCGTCACCGGTGATCCGCGCCCGAAGTTTTATGGGCTGATCGAGTTTCCGTATCCCTCCGGACAGGGGCTGCACGTCGGCCATCCGCGCCCGTTCACGGCGATGGACATCATCTGCCGCAAGCGCCGGATGCAGGGCTATAATGTCCTGTTCCCGATCGGATTTGATGCGTTCGGTCTGCCGACCGAGAACTATGCCATCAAAAACCATATCCATCCTGCCATTGTCACGAAAAACAACATTGCAAACTTCACCAAGCAGCTCAAGATGCTTGGCTACAGCTTTGACTGGGACCGCGCGGTCGACACGACCGACCCGTCCTACTATAAGTGGACGCAGTGGATCTTCCTGCAGATGTTCAAGCACGGTCTGGCCTATAAGACCACCATGCCGGTCAACTGGTGCACGAGCTGCAAGTGCGTGCTGGCAAACGAAGAGGTCGTCAACGGCGTCTGCGAGCGCTGCGGCAGCGAGGTCGTCCACCGCGTCAAGAGCCAGTGGATGCTGAAGATCACCGCCTACGCCCAGAAGCTCATCGACGGTCTGGATACCGTTGACTTCCTGCCCCGTGTGGTGGCACAGCAGAAGAACTGGATCGGCCGCTCCACCGGCGCAGAGGTGACCTTTAACACCACCCAGGGCGATGAGCTGGTGGTCTACACCACCCGCCCCGACACCCTCTTCGGCGCGACCTACATGGTCCTCTCCCCGGAGCACCCCTACATCAACAAGTGGAAGGACGTGCTGACCAACTGGGACGACGTGGCCGCTTACGTCGAGGCCGCCGCCCGCAAGTCCGACTTCGAGCGGACCGAGCTGGTGAAGGAAAAGACCGGCGTGAAGCTGGAGGGCGTGAAGGGCATCAATCCCGTCAACGGGAAAGAGATCCCCATCTTCATCTCCGACTATGTGCTGGTGTCCTACGGCACCGGCGCCATCATGGCCGTGCCGGCCCACGACGACCGTGACTGGGAGTTTGCCAAGAAGTTCGGCTGCGACATCATTGAGGTGGTCCAGGGCGGCGACATCGAGAAGGAAGCCTTTACCCTCAAGGACGACACCGGCATCATGGTGAACTCCGACTTCCTCAACGGCCTGACCGTGAAGGACGCCATTCCCGTCATGAAGAAGTGGCTGACCGAGAAGGGCATCGGCCACGAAAAAGTGAACTACAAGCTGCGTGACTGGGTCTTCTCCCGCCAGCGCTACTGGGGCGAGCCCATCCCCCTGGTGAAGTGCGAGAAGTGCGGCTGGGTGCCCCTGCCGGAGGACCAGCTGCCGCTGCTGCTGCCGGAGGTGGATGCGGTGCGGTTGACGATGACCGTGACCATGGCGGATGCAGTGCCGTTGGAAACGGTAATGGAAGTAGCGCCGGTGCCCACAGCCGTGATCACGCCGCTGGGGCTGACCGTGGCAATGTTGCTGTTGGCGGACTTATAGGTGAACTTCTGGGAAGCGGAAGAAGGCTTGACACTGGCGGTCAGGGTGCGGGTGGCACCGGGCTTGAGCACAACGTAGGAAGGATTCACCGTGACGACCTGACCGCTGTTGGAAGAACCAGTGCTGGCGGTGCTGGTGCCGGAGTTGGGAATACTCATGACCGTGACATTGGTGGTAGCAGTCACCGAACCGCAGGTAGCGGTAATGGTGGCGGTGCCGGGGGCAATGCCGGTAACACGGCCGAAATTGTTCACCGTGGCGACCTTCTCATTGGAAGAGGTCAGGGCGACGGTGGCATAGTTGGAAGCCGAAGTAGGCCGCACCTGCAGCTGTGCCGAGACCGAGTTGCCAACATAGATGGTGTTGGAGGAAAGGGAAAGGTCCATCTCGGTAACGATCATGGAAGAATCCATGGAGACAACGATGGTGTAGGCACAGATCTGGTTGCCTGCGGCAGCGGTGATGCGGGTGGTGCCTACGCCCACAGCCTGCACGACACCGGAGTTGCTCACGGTCAGGATGGAAGTATCGTCCGAGATAAAGACAACCGAGTCGGTAGAGTTGCGCGGACGCACCACAGGAGACAGCTGCTGAGAGGAACCCAGCAGCATGTTGGCGGTATAGCTGCCGGCCTCAATGCTTTCGGCAGGCACGTCCTGATCCCAGGGCATGGCAACGCCGCTCAGGGCAAGGCCGGAGACAGGGCTTGCTGCGGCCGCAGACACAGCTGTGCCGCAGGCCAGCAGGCAAAGCGCTGCCGCAC
>ERZ825384.583-NODE-583-length-48098-cov-3.312637_pt1 | contig 48098 bp, 63 predicted proteins | sample MGYA00519931_ERZ825384 | MGnify/ENA primary metagenome ERZ825384 (study PRJEB31778, sample SAMEA3449200) | human gut metagenome | biome: human gut; feature: human-associated habitat; material: faeces | place: United Kingdom | collected 2010/2012 ...
AGCATAGGAGATTCGAACTCCTGACCTCGACAATGCGAATGTCGCGCGCTACCAATGCATACGTTTTTTATCCCCCGAAAAATACATTTTTGTATCTGATATACCTTGAACAATTATTTTTCTTAGGCTGAACATTTTGTTTGAAGACGTTGCATTTGAACTCATACTATCTTCCACCGTTTTTCGAAGTTCTGTTCTCTTGACGGTGCTTGATTCGAGTCGTCTTTGTGCCTCTCTATGCATTGATGGCGTTATGACAGCTGTTCTAATCTGGGCTTGATTTTTCCGCCCCTTTTTGGGATTTTGCTTTGCCACTAAAAATCACCTCCATAATAGCAATCAACAATTCGACAAACATCTAACATTGGGTCAATGACATCACAGACAACTTGCTCTGCTAGTTTTGGGCTTATGACATTACTTCCATCGTACACAATAATTTCAACGCAGTAGGCAACATCGTTATCTGCAATCTGGGTCTTTAGTGTGCGGCTAAGGAAAGACTTCATTCTTTTTTTTAGCGTCTTGTCAATCTTCGGAAACTTTTTAAATATATCTCTCTGATATAGTAATGTAATATCATCAGTTCTCGAAAATATCTTTTCATGTACATAGCTGTTACTATGATTCTCATGAGTCATTTCATCACTAGTATATGTAATCTTTTTACGAAGTGTTCTATTGATGATCTCATTGTGCCAAACAAGTCTTGCCTTATTATTGCTTTTTCGATAAAAGCATACCGATACTGTGCCCGAACTGGATATGCGAGCAGATATCTCTTCTGACATTCTTTCAGTAATAATTCCATAAACGCTATCTCTATTTGCATTACGATCATTAATTGCATCTGCAACTGCCCCTATCAGGGCTGTATATTGATCAACTAATTTATCAATATTCCTTGAGTTCGCATTAGAATATATGCGTTTTTCCTGAAAAGAATTCATTTTTACACTTGCGCTCCGCATAGCAACATACAATATAACAAATAGTAGAACAAGCAATACACACGCGAAAATAGCTACATGCAAGTGTAAATTCTTGTAAAAATCAGGGAAAATAGCCGCCGTTATACCGGTCATAAGAGGCAAGACTATTCCCATCAACCCATATACATCTCGAAGATTCTCGTATCGTTTCGTAATCTTTGCTAATGGATCTTCTTTCAGAGCAACATACTCTTCCGTTTGCTTTTTCCCTTTCATTATCATTAGTGCATACTCCCTCTACCAACAATCAATCTCATTATAAAGAAACCTAATAGTATAATATAATAATTCAACAAAGCTACTTTTTTTCCTGCTTTACGCTACGAATATAGGTTATTTTTTTAATTACATGATAGAATACTATCTGTATTCAACTTCAGCATTGCAACGAGAACAATTTAATGCGAAATAATCCTTCACCATAATACTCCTTACCAACGTTAATTTTCTCAATGATTCTGGAAAGGATCATTTTCCCCGCGTCGCTATTCGCCGCATCAAAAGTCTCCGCTCAGGCGCTTTTACTACAATATTAATGAGTTAGCTAACGGATTTTTTGTTCTGTATCCTTTGCACCGTTCGTAATTCTTCTACATACGCCTCAGCTTTTGCAAAGTCTCTTACTTTGCGTCCATCGTGTACTTGACGGTCATTGCGTCGGGAACGTTTTCCCCACGCTCTCTTCTCGCCGTTTCATATACCCTATCTTGAGTTGCTCCACACTCTTTTTAGGCGTGTTTCCAAACACTGCTTGGTCTGCATATGCTATTGGTTTTTCAAATTCTATCAACGTGTTTTCCTAAAATCAGAGAAATATTAGTGAACAGTTTTTATGGCATCTTCAATTTTCAGTGTCGATTAAATCTGTTGACCATCAAAAGCCTGAGTTTGCGTCTTCATTAATCACAAAATCAAAAAACTGCCAACTTTTCTTACCTTTCCAAGCATATAGATGAGCTTGTAACCAAATAGACGAGATCTTTTATTTCTTATGCAAAGATTCTCAGCTATTTATATAGTTAGTAGAATTCAACCGGCTGTCATAAAAATGCTTAGCAACTCGCATGCCCGATTATTATTTTGTATCTTTTACTGATATAAAACACGCTAGATACATATTCTGTTTCTATAAAACATTTTCATAGCCTAATAGTATTTCCGTTTATTCATATTGCAAGTATATTTCTCCATCTTCAAGTTTCTTCGGTTTTTCCTTTCCCATCGTAATCTTTGGGATTTTCTTTGCTAATTCTTCCACCATTTTCCGTGCTCCGTCCACCGATATTACATCCTGCGACGTTATATTAGAACAAGAGTGCATAGTTGCATTACCATCAGAACCTGCATTTCCGCACTTAAGCACCACCGCTCCTTGGTTAAGAAAAGTCTCAGCATGTGCGGCACTTGCGTGCTCTATCTTATATTTATCTATTTCCTCTCCAATAGCATCTGCGACGTCCATAGCGTCCCCACGTCTCCAGCCAATAGCAGGAAAATTCTTAATACACTGCTGTAGAGAAATTGCCACATAATATTGAAGTGCTCCAATGTCTGTATAAAACTTAACCAGTCGTCCCTTGCATACCTTGTCACGAAATGCCTGCAGCTTTTCTTGCCCCTTTTCACTGTTTTCGCACTTTTCACTAATTAGTTTACCTGTATCATTGATGACAAAACTCATTACAGGAATTCCTTTAGACACAGCATAGTCATACTCTTTTTCGGTAAAACTTATGCCTTCTGAATCACATGATCCATATTTTCCTGCCAGTATTAATATATAATAATCACAATCATCAAGCATCATTTTGATATAGTCCATTTGACTCATATCACTCGCCGGGAACTGTTCCATTCCAACCGGAATACAATCCATTCCTAATAAGCACTTGGCCACCGCAGCTCGTTCTTCCACTAAATCTTTATACGTTGAACTAACAAAAACTTGGTATTTTTTCTTCATTGCAAGTTATTCCTCCTTTGCTTTGCTGCTTATTATTAGTTCGAAGGTTTTCCCTATTTTCAATATTTAATGCCGATTTTGCTCAAGCCCTCATCAGATCCTTCACCTGTTATTTATCACTAAAATTAACTTTTCAAGGCCCTATGCTCGGGTTTGAGGAAATATTTTTCTAATTTTTAAAGCCTCTTCAAAAAAATGTTCTCATTCAAGCATCTATAACAAGAGATTCTGACTATCCGCTCTCTTTATAACCGCCAACCCCATTGTCATAAGTCGGCTGGCTCAGCGTAACAACGACCCCATCCTTAATTACATTCTGGAGCTCTTGTCGAGTAATTTCGGAGATGTTATCCATATACATCCTCCTATTGACCTTCCCGTATAGGATAATTATAGCATATAAATGGAAAAAGTGCTACACCCGCATGGATAAAAAGTGATATTTTTACATATAAAATCACAAATTGCACCATTTCAACAGCCGAATCTGCAATCTATTCCTATAAAAACTCGGAAAACAGATTATGCCACCCCGCCCCCCGATATCAAATTCGCCTGTAAAGTCATCCACGTTATTGCACCAGATTAAAAAGAAGGATAATAAAATGATGTATGACGATTATTTGGGGCATTGTCCAAAATGAACAGGAGGAATTGATCGACATTCGTAATAAAAAGTTGCAGGATGTTGGTTCACCCCTTTTTCTTGTTGGATGTACCACCCTCTTGCAACCATAGTGAGAACACTATTGATATGGAATATCAACACCCATGTTTAGCGCATAACTACACCATCGTTTTGCACTCTATTGTGTTTCACTTTGTATTTTGATAAGAATAATTCCATCTCGTTGTGGGTAATTTTGCACTGCGGTCCAATACAAATGTATTCAATTATCTGATCAGGCCGAATTGGTATTTTATAGAAAACCACCATATCATCCTCTCGCATGAATACATCAACCTCATCAGGTACAGAGCGTGATATCAGACAATACTCTTCCAAGTTAATACCAGTATATACCAATCGCCACTCTCTTTCGTATTCATTCTCTTTTCGCTTAACAAAGTACCCTCTGATATAGAAATCCACAAGCTGCTTAAACAGTTCCTCTTCTGATTTCTCATAATTTTCAAGCCAAAATTCTTTTGCCATATCGACCATTTCACCTTGCGTCAAATACTCGATTTTTGAAAACCTAAAGTTATCTTTTTCTCCTAATTCCATTAGTCGATTTTTCGGAATTGAAAAGGCAATTCCTTTCCCGTTATCACCATAGCAACGCCACAATGCCAGAGGGAGCTCCGGTTCACAAAATGAAATAGAAAGTATCGTATGCTGGAATCTTCCAAAAGCAGTCTCATTTCCCGAAAAATCAAAGTAGGCCCTATGTAGCTTGTCGTAGGTTTCTTTATCGATCATATCGTCATGATATAACGATTTATATGCTTCTTTAAGTGCATCAAATGCAAAGAAACCTTCTGCCGGATCATTGCTCTTGATTATGTCGTTTAAAGAAATATAACCACTTTTTATGATCCGCTCAAAGCTTTTTAATGAGGTATAGTGATATAAGACCTGCCAATCTGTTGATCCACTCATTTCTCTTCTCCTTATCCGAAGTACTGCTGCATCAACGATTTTCAGCGTTTCCAGCTTTTCGAGGCTCTGTTCCATTGCCAATTCTGATTTATTGAATTCAATGAGAAATTACACAAGCACCTCGCTTTCTGTGGATTATTCGGTGGCAGGGTTATCAAACTTTGCCTGTTTTAAATTTAGCTCTACGTGCTGCCCACATCATAATTTTCTTTTCCTTTTAGTAAAGAGGAAAATTTAGAATCAACTCTGCTCGATGGCAGAATCAACAGCCGCAGTATTCTTAAAGCAAAAAACAGCATCTTACTTTCCGCATTCTTTGGCGTGTTTACAGCAAATGGATGGAAATGACTGTTCTAAGGTTGCAATTCATGTTAATGTAAATTTTGCACCATGCAGCTTATTACTTACTACCATTTTTTATATTCCGGGATGATTTTATACTTGTTAAAGAAAATTTCCTTTTCTTCTTTATCATCATGGAAATATGCAACCCATTTCACATCTTTATATTTAGGAATAAAATATTGTGAATAATATATCTCATCTGCTCCCAGTAATGACGGCCCCAAAATGACAACTTCTTCTATTTCCTTGCCATCTAAAAAATGCTGAAGTTTTTCCATATTGTTGTATAGCTTTTTAGTCGTCTTTTCTATAATAGTCACAAAATCTTTTTTTATAAGTTCATCCTGTATACTGTCGATAATGTTGTGCGTCTCTTCTTCCCTGCTTAATGGCGCGCCAAACTGAATTTCCGCGCGAATAATATCACTATTCCAGATGTCGCTTTCAATAATCGGCTTTGCGAAGATTTCAGCTTCTTCAGCAGATTTGAAAAATGGCAAAATGTTTCCACCTAGGCATTCATCATTTTTAACATTATTTAATGAGCCATGGATATGTAATACTCTATTTATTTCAACGCCATACAAGCGTTCAATAGTATCAGTATAATTAAATGTGACGCAAACCGCATCTCTGAATAGCAGCTCCAAGCTTGCATCTTTTTTAGCATTTTTCACTTCCGAAGAAATCCATTTATAGAATTCCTCACCTGTAAAGGAATAAATAAATCGATTCCACTCTTCAAAGTCTAATCTATATTCTTGACTGCCATTTTCATCGCAATAATACTGTTTATAGAATTCTGCCATGTTATGAAAATCAATTGCGAGAGTGTTTTCCAAATTGCTCCATAGATTCTCTTTACAAGATATGTTTAACCATGGAAACTTTTCAAAAGATTCTAAGACACTTGGAGCATTTGTCTTTAAATATCTACGATATGCACAATAACAAGTCCGAAGACCACTATGAATATCAAATCCGTTACCACAAATAATTAGTTTCATAGCATCCACTCTCCATTCCGTCTTACTTCTGTATCAACATTTTCAGTTTTTCTGCCGGTCTTACATTATTTGCATTTTCAAACCTCCATAAAAAGCTCCTGACTATCCGCTCTATTATTTTAAAGCCATCATAGCCATTGTTGTAATATTTCCAACGCAGCAAGAGTGTTCTTCAAATTTTTATCGTACTTATATTTTAACAATGCTTTTAATAATAGGCAGCAACTCGATCGATCTCTTGAATACTCTATCTCCAAACCACACATTTTATAACATTCAAGGCATCATAGAGCACCTATTCAAATAGTCTTATGCTGATATAACATCAATTGAGTCATAATAATAATCAGCTTTATCTGCACTTTTTTGCCGTTTCAAACGTTTTAAAGAGTTCCTTATTTGCTGAAAGCAATTATCTTTGGTTTCGACATTTCCAGCGAGCTCTGCATATGTATCCTCTATATTGTCAATTTCGTTTTCATCAATAACAACCGTTAGCTTTATCGGAATTGATACATCAATATTCGAACAATCAGGAAAAATCTTCTTTTCCATCGTAATATAACTTTCTATAGCCTTAAAGCGAATAGAAGAAATAAGCTCTTTTATACTGTTTGTTTGATTTTTAAAAAACAACTTCCAATATTCCTCACATATTTTACCTGTCTCCGGACATCGTCCCTTTTCAGCATCGAACTTATTCTTTGTAATACGCTGCTTAAAACCCGATTTGAATTCTACTAGTTCTATCCCCTCATTAGAGCAACTTAAAGCATCTGCTGAAGCAGGAGTTTTGTCGCGCGGAAACATTCCTTTGCATATAGCATCAAAGTTATAAAGTTTAACTTGGCTTTCTACCAGCGGCCCCCCCTTGTCACTTCTAGAAAGCTCAGTAATAGGGCACAAAAACTCATCCCATTTACTCCTCGCATAGGACTGGATATCTTTCGTAATCATGCTTATTCTCCATCATTACTCAAGTATTCTTTTCGAAGCATTTTTACCTCAGAAAGATACTGCAGGAAATCTTGATATATTTTTCCCATATCATTATTAACGCACTTATAATGCACAAAATTATCATTCAAAAATTCCGTCTGATAAAAGTTTGTTATGTTAGCAATAGCATATTTTCGCATATAAGCATCTAATGCCAACATAAAATTGGGGCTATGCGTAGTAAGTAAAATATTTACTCCTAGCTCCTTTACTAGCAAAACTATTATTTCTGCAAAAGCATTCTGCCATTTAGGATGAAGATGCGCTTCCGGTTCATCCAAAATAAGCATTGTCTTAGAATCGAGTTCTCCTTTTTCGAGAAGCATTTTAATAATTGAGAACATTTTAGACCCTGTTGCTAAGTTTGAAATTCTCAATTTCATTCCATTTTGAATATAGTATGCCCCCTCTGAAGTGAACTCAAATGCCCCAGGAATAATGTTGTCAATTCGCGCTTTTGCAGTTTTCAAAGAATCGTCTAAAACCGTTTGTTCAAATACACTTAGATCGTCTTTTCTTAACACTGTCTTAAGTTTATCATTGTGCAGGCGTATCCGATTTGAATTTAGGATTGTCTCTGTTTCTGTTTTTTCAATTTTAAAATATATTTTATTCAATTTCGAAACATCATCCTTCTCGTTTGAAATATCATCCATCACGAAAGGATCATCTACTAAATAAACTTTTTTAAATGGAGAGCTCATAAAAACGGGAGTTCCATCATTTACAACACTATTATCTGCAAGTGCAACATCAAAACAAACAGAATCACCATTCATTAACTTAATCTTCGAATATGGCGTCAGATTTCCAACAGGTTGAATCTGGTTGGAAAACTCAATCCGCAAAGTTTGATTAATGCTTTCTCTTGCATAGTCAATTAGACCTATGTCCTTTTCAAGGTCAATAAATAACTGTCCCAGCATCGCAAGAGCACTGTTTCTCTCCGAATCGAGCATGCTTTCAATGGAGTCACCCTCTCGTTTGCCAATTATTGATGACAGTCGTTTGTAAAGAAGAGACTCTTGACTGGCTTTATCCTTGCCGATTATCGATACATCACAGCTTGCTAATTCAGTTGCTAGCTCATGTGCAAACTTTTCAATATCATCTACAGAATAATCACTTAAATAATCGCTACCTAAAAAAGCCTCTAGAATTGGATGATCTTCAAAAAGCTTCGATTGCTGCTCTGCGCGCCGAGTATACCTGTATATATAGCGAAAAAAATCTAATGAATTTTCGACGTTATGCAACTGTTTTCGGATATAGTATCGGCGATCGTTCTTAGCCTTTTGCTGAAGATTGCAAACCGCATCTAAAATGGCATATAGAGTTTTGCCAACAGTAGTCTTGCCCGAATTGTTTTTCCCAGTTATAACTGTTAGACCATCTAATACTATTGTTGAATCTTTTATAATACCGATGTTTTCCAACCTAATTTGCATTTTTATCCTCCTAAAAACATTACAGATCAGCATTTATTATAACAGCATCATACTCCTAAATGCAACCCCAAATACGTGCTCTTCCTATCTGCCAAAGAGCGACGGAGCAGTAGTCCGCTTTGTCGAAAAGACAGCATTTTCATGCAAAACCGTAAAGTGGTTACCGCATACCACCTTTTATAAATATAAAAGCAGATTTCAAATTTCAAAATAGCATAAGATAAAGAAGAGCTTTTTCAACCGTTTCACTTGCTTAAGCACCTTCTCCTGCCAGTCCACACCAAATATGTCACTTCATTTAAAATCACTATGTAACAACGTTTCAAATGCATTGGCTTGCTTCGAAGATTTCAATTTTCTCTGCATTATCCTCCATCTCCTTTCGGAAATCCTCCAATGTGAGGAAAAAGTAGATCGAGATGTTATAATTCTTATCCACTGTTATCTTTTCAATTATTCTTGCAAGAATCATCTTCTTCTCATCGTCATTTGCCTGGTCAAAAACTGACGACCAGTTTTTAATACTGCGATACTGAAAGATGAGCTGCTGCAGTTTTTGCTCCGTATCCTCTGCAGATGCCCGAACTTCTTTCAGATACGCCTCTGCTTTTTCAATTGCATCTTGTTTTTCATCCAGCATACTTTTAATTGTTTCTTCATCAAATACGCTCTCTCCCATCAACACCTTAACCAATTCTTCTCGCAGCTTCTTATGCTGTGCTTGAAGCCTTGACAAGCTCAGCTCCGCCTGTTTAAGCCTCGCGCCTGATCCTTGTTTGATTTGCAAACGCTGCTGTTCTTTCCAGACTGCATCCATAGACTCTCCAAAATGCGAAAAGTATTGGTGAACAATTTCGAGCACAGCTTTTTCAATTCTTGCCGCTGAATAAGTCCGCTGTCCATCACACCCTTTTGCCTTTGTTGCGCCGTTATAGCAGCGATATACAGGACGATAATAGTACTCGCCATTTACACGCTGTTTCGTATGGTATGTTCCAACAAGTTTATGACCACAATGGGCACAATACAGCAGCCCCGAAAGCAGTGAGGCGCCATAAATTGACGTTTTCGTCCGTTTAGCCTCATCCAGATTATCCTCATCAATGTCACCGCGTGTTTGTGTTTTCCGCGTCACACGCATATCCATGACATGCCTTGCAAACTGAAAATCTTCATCCGAAACAATACGCAACGCTTCATTGACAGGGGAACGAACATCGCCACAACGAGATACACCAATATAAACCGGATTCGTCAGAATCGTTTTGATGCTCTGCGGAGCCCAGATTTTATCGGGCGACGGATAATGGCTGTTTAAATAATTTGCCAAGCGATGCATCCCCATTCCTCGCCGAATGTATCCGTCAAAAATGTCGCGAATAATCACGCTCTCCTTTTCATCAATCGCCAGGTCAAAGAGCTGTCGATTCTTTTTACCGATTCGGCCAGTATGAATAAGCTTATAGCCGAAAGGACGAGCTCCACCGCGCCACAAGCCTGCTTCTACCATTTGGCGATGCTTTGTACGAACGCGTTCTGACGTCTTCTCGCTTTCGCCGCCAGCTTGCCAGTATCGAATATAGTTGATAAGTTTATCCGCGCGCGACTCCATCTTCTGCTGCCCTTCGCGAGTGCTCCATACCTCAATACCTTTGGAAATGAACCACTCTACAAGGAACGGCGTCTCATCATCGCGTCGGCCGAGACGATCAAACATAAAAACGAGCAGAACGTCAAATGCGCCTCGTTCAGCTTCCTTCCGTATACTCATGATGGCATCGCGCTTCTCTGCAGAAACCTTAAAGCCAGAAACGCCTTTTTCGGCGTATTCGCCCACAAGCGTCCACCCCTGCGTCTCAATAAACTTGCGGCACTCAATGCGCTGCATTGGGATATCATCCTTATCGACCTGTCCTTTCGTCGATACTCTGTACAGACAAATAACTCTTTTCATAACAGCTTTTCCCCCTTGTTATGCATTCTCTGAAAGACTGCCAACTACATGTCCGCTACGCTACTTTCAATTTTCTCGTCTCTCTGCTCACGGAAATGCATGGTTACCTAACAGCCATTTGACGCTTGTCTTCTAAGTACCGTCTGCGCAGGCAATCTCTCCTCGTCATTTATTTCTTTAATGCCTGCTTCTACGCAATCCTTACAAGGCTTTGTTATCTCGGCTTTATTCATGCTTTTCGCTCCTTTTCTTTAAGAGGTACGTATTAAACAAGGGACGTTAGAAATCATGTTTATCTAACGTCCCCTTTGCTCAAAGTTTTTTGGCCTATATCAGCCATGCGATTCCTACAGCAACTGCATCGCTTTCGTCATTCGCCTGGTATTTTTGTTTGCCTACAAATCGCTCCTATGCCATAGCAACGTCGTTCTTTGATGCTTTTCCATTTTCAGTCAGCAGTTTTTTAACGGCAGATGGGCTGATCTCTTCATAATCAGCACAGCGCATTTGCCATGCTGTCAAATCAGCAACGCCCACTACCTTAAACAGGGCCTGTGTTTCGTGCGGGAACCGGTAGAACCCCTTTTCCCGCACAAACACGTCAATATCCACAGACAGTTCGCATAGCAGATCATAAATAGCATCCAGGATTTCGCCATGGCCGGCCTTGCTGCTCCGCATATTCAGATGGCATAAGCGCTCAATCTGAACGGTGCCGTTCTCATATTGCTAAATGGCAAAGCCAGGACAACGCAATGACAAATCAGCGGCCAGAATCCGCAGCGACTCAGGCAAATCCGTCGTTTCTGTCTTGCTCATGATTTACCTCATAGGCAAACATCGCGCGCAGGATGGCGTGCGCCAAATGATCATCACTCGTATCACCGGCAAGATAGGCATAGAGATGCTGAATGGCATGGTTTACGTGTTCCTCAGCAGAAATCTTCTTGTAATTGCGTTCCAGCTATGTTTCGCCGTATTTCTCCGCACCGTATTTCGCAACCTCTGCCGTGGCGAAAATGGCATGTGGTGGAAGAAAGTGGAATGCATACGGTGTGGCTGATTGCTTGCCGCCGCGCTCATTGGTTTCCATCGGTACATCAGGCTGAACGCCAATAATTAGAGGCATAGACGTTCCATCCTTTCTTAAATCAATTGTTTTCAACAGAGCAAATTAATTCTTTTGATCCAGGAATGCACTTCTTATAGAAGCATCAAGTCTGCTCTTCTCCCTCCTTCTCCCTTATCACTTGCACAATGCCTCGTAGTACATAGACCGCGCACGGAAGCGCGATGCCGTTCCCATACAGCTTGTATTCGGCAGAATCGGTGTGCAGGCGGTTGTACCAACGCACAAGCTGTTCACGTTTGGAAAAAGGCTTGTAGCGCGTGCCGTTGATAGTGGCGTGCGTTTCACGTACTTTTTCCCAGAAGACGGCTTCTTCGTCGGTCATGTCTTCCTTGTGGACGGGGATCGCCCAGCAGTCGGGCAGTCCCTGAAGCCTGGCGCATTCGGTCGTGGACAGGCGGCGCACGATGTACTTGCGTCCTGCCTTGCGTTCCGCAACGAATTCGCGCTCCTTGCCATTGCGCGCGCCGGCGCCTTTATAGTAGGAGGCATCCAGCGTCCCAGCCTTGTCGCCTCCATAAGTGATAATGTTGGTATAGTCGGTGACACGGTTCTCATGATCGCCGGTGACATTGGCGCAGACCTGACCGTTGCCATTCCCGCGTGCGTCGGTACAGATCAGCTTATCAGCGCCGACGTACTGACTGCTGGGGCCGCGCCAGTCCGCCGCGCACAGCGCGCCTACGGTATCCTGATAGCAGACGGCATGTCGGTCGATGGTATTAAGCGTGTAGGACACGTTCGCTTTCCAGCCGCAGCCGTTGCAGCCTGCCGTATCGGCGCGGTCAATGCCGTTGCCCTGCAGGGCGTATGCCAGATAAGACTGCTGTTTCATCCCGGCATTGGCGGCAAGCGCGCCGGAGCACTCGCCCAGATCACGTACTTCATCTCGCTGATTCTGTGCGAAGCAAACCAGATGACCAGGACGCGACGGCCGGTTTTCACCTTCAGCGCGTAGACACCCGAAACCCGGCATCCAGTAGCCCTGACCGCTCTCGTTACAGACGCAGGGCTGAATCAGCTTTCCAGCACCTCCAGCAGCGCTTCCTTCTACATCGGAGGCAGTTCCTTGCCCCGACGCGCCGCACGCCGGAGAATCCCTTCGCAGGCCCGTTTGCTCAAAAAGCACTTTGCCGGCGCGTCGGGCTGTAAAATCGACGACAAGGTAGATACGGTTTCTTCTCTGGGGCACGCCCCAGTGTTCCGCTCCCTAAACGCGCCATGCGATGGAGTAATGATCTCCCACGATCTCTCCGGCGTGGAGCCATTTCCCCTTCGGAGGTTCAGGGACTAAAACGGAATCATCGCAGAGGGAGACGAACGCCTGAAGGACGGCTCGGAAGTCTGCCCCTCTGGCACTGGAGAACAGGCCGGGGACATTTTCGAATACGGCGAACTTGGGATATTTTCCATGAGTGGCACACCTCGTCTCTTGAATTATGCGAACGGCTTCAAAGAACAGACTACTTCGTTTGCCCTCGTGAAGCCCCGCCTGCTTGCCGGCAACACTGACGTCCTGGCAAGGACTTCCGAATGTCAGCACATCCACCGGCAGAATTAGATCGCCGTGAATCTCCGTGACATTCCCCAGATGCTGCATCTTCGGAAAGCGGCTGGTGGTTACGGCGATGGCGTAGGGTTCCACCTCGCTGGCGAACACGGGCACGATGCCGTTCTACGCTCCAGCCAGTTCAAAGGAACCGCTGCCGGAGAACAATGAACCCAGCGTCATCATGCGGATACCTCCAGATCATCGAACACCACGGGGATTTTTGCCTTGGCTTCCTTCTACAGAAGCTCCATCAGTTCGCGCATTTCCGGGTACACGCCTTTGCCCAGACGCAGGGAAAAGATGTGCCGCCACTCGCGGATATTTGCCTTCATGACGATGTGCGTCGCCGTGGAGTTGGGCAGGATCTTCCGCGCGTCCTCTGGCTTCAGCCCCTTTTCCAGCAGGAAGTGATAGGACTGCTCTGCATCGGTCATACAGAATTCCCAGAAATCGGCGGCCTCGTCACTTTCACGATAGAAGCATGGCAGAATGAAGGCGATTTCACCGTTCATGCAGACATAGCGCTGCGACTCGATGCAGAAGCTCGCCAGCCTGTGACGGGTAAGCTCCGCCATGACGTCGCGGGAGGTGACCAGTTCCGCGCTCATATCCGCGAACTCCAGCGGCGCAAGATGTCCGCGCCGAATCAGTGAGCGCACGAACGCCGGTGCGCTGTCATCGGTGATCTTGCCATGGGAGCGATAGCAGTTGCGTCCGGCGTACTCAATCTGACGGAGCACGTCCAAACCGTTTTCAGGAGCCTACAGTTTCGCGGATTGCCGGATGATCTTCATTTTCTTCCTCTCCTTCGGGAATGTCGTTGGTTCTCGTCTGAATGCGTTCAGCAATAGTACGGGGCGTCAGCGCACAGCCGATGACTTTTCCATCGTCCATCATGATCAGCGCCTTGGTGGTACGGCCGGATGTCAGATCGAAGTATGTCTTCTTTTCCTTCGCCGCTTTGGTAAGCCGCCGCGCATTGGCAGAGGCGGGTACCAAGATGGCTTCGATCCGGTTGGCTGTGATCACATTGCCGAATCCGACGTGAACAAATCGCTAAGGGGTAAATGTCATATAGATTTGCCTCCTTTTCGTTTTTTCGAGGGGAACCCTCTGCTATAATGAGTCCCGAATTTGGGGAAAACTTGCAGAAACACAAAAAAAGATAATCAACAACAGATGTAACCTATGTTTGACGCACCTACAAATAATTCTTCTCAAAGCACAAGCTTTTCCTTGACATTGAAGTAATGTTGATTTATAATTATGATCATAAAAGATGTATTAAAAGTCCATTTTAAAGCCATCAGATGAATCAACAGAATATGAGGAGGAGACGATCATGTTGAGTACGATTGATTGGAACTCTGAATTTCAAATTTCAGATAAAGTTGCTCTTCACTATGAGGGAAATCGCCTAGCCTTGTATAATGTATCAAGACATGGCGGTAAAATTTTCTGTAATAAAGTTGAAGAAGATATTATCGTCACGCTTAACAAGCTTCATGCTCTGACTTTAATTTGGGAAAATATGAGGGCAGCATACCATATTCCTGATGACGACCAACATGCGCGCTCCATTTTCGAAACATACATCGGCAGACTGTTAACTAAAAATCTCTTAGAACACGGGAACACAGAAAGCCCAATATACGGTATTAAGGGAAAGTTTTATCCGCTTTATGCATCCGTCGAATTCACGGATCAGTGTAATTTCAATTGTTCTCATTGTTATAAGGAGGCATCTATTAGCAATAGAAAATTTCTTTCAAAAGAAATATGCCAAGTCTTCAGCGAATCATGCGTTCCTTTTCTCTATTCGATTGATGTAACCGGAGGCGAACCTACACTGCATCCACAATTTGAAGAGCTGGTTAGCTTGCTTCGTGTGCCAGTTTTGAATTTAGCTACAAATGGATCAAAGATCAGAGATATTAGTGATTATACTTTGAGTAAATTCAGTCAAATTCAAATATCACTATATGGTGCTAATGAAGACGACTATAAAACAAATACAGGGAATGATGCCTTTGATGACGTACTCAATGGGCTGTCTCATTTACATGATCTAGGTGTATATACGACAATTGCAGTTATCCTGCGGAAGGATAGTTTTGACAAAATTGAAGAATATTTCAAAATAGCAAATCGTGTCAACGCCAACAGCCTTAGATTTGGTGCATCGCTAAAGTTAGGAAGGAATAAAACCACAGCTACTACAAAATGGGATTTGACAGGAGATGATTGTGTAGCATTTAAGAAGAAAATCGATGAATTGAGGGAGGAGTTCCCGCTTCTGGATGTTGAGAGCATAGATGAAGCAGACTCAGATATAGAAATACCGCCAAGTGACGGCTCTGAAAAAATTGTATGTGGAGCGGGGATTGACTCAATTTGCGTGTCTGAGCAAGGCATTGTGCGTCCATGTATCATGTTCCCTGATAAGCATTTTGGTCGTTATCAATTGAATGAATATATCGCTACAATAGAGTCTGGTCAAATGCCAATCTATACCGAATGTATAAAAAGTTGCGCTGCGGAGCTCAAATCAAGAGGTAGAGATATTAAAAGTATTTGCCCACATGGCTTTGCATAATCTGCGAAAAATGCTGGCTGCCCAGTATTTAATTGATTATCAAATCAAATAGAGGAGGGTCATCATGAAAAACGTTGAAGAATTTATAAGTTCTTTAGAAGTTGCCGAATTGAACTATGAGCCTAATGGAACCTGTAACTCTCCGATATGCGGCCATATACGTTCTAAGATTCATACGGCCTAAGGTTCATTAAAGCTCAAAAAGCACAAGCAGCAATTTTCTTCTCAAGATGGCAAAGAGAGATTTGAGTGATTACAAGAACTATGGTCCGCTTTTGCCCTTTCTGAGATGAAGCAATGCAGTAATTGTTTGTGCGTTCGTTGGAAATCAAATGTATCTCTTCATAGGCATTGGCAGCGATGACTATGGAGAGATACTGTTTGATATCTATGAAGTCTCGTGTTATCCATCAAATTATCTACATTTTGAAACTTCGCAATATAATTTATCTCAATTCTTTTTATTTTTAGACAAAGAAAGAATTTGCTGCCGTTGATGGAGAGGAGGATTTCCTTGGCAACCACCCATAGGGTATACCGCAAATGCCTGATTTGGCACACTGCACGCAGCCTGATACAGCGGCTTTCGCTGCTGCTGGCCGGCTGGATGCTCTCAATGCTTCTGTCCGCCATCATGGCAAAGGATTGGGAAGCCGGGCTCCGGCTGGGCATAACGGCATTGGGCGCTATCCTGATTCTTTCGGCCGCTTTGTTCTATATGGGGCGGCGAAGCGGGATGGCGGCTGAACATGCCGAGGAAGCCTGCCGGGAAGAACTGTGCACCCTGTATACAAAGCAGCGCGGCAATGACCTCTCCAGCGGCACCTTCCTGACCTATATTGAGAAGGATGTTGGTACGGTTTCGGCTTATTATGCCAGTGCGCTGCCGGCGCTTTTGATCTCGGTGCTGCTCTTTGCGTTCTGCGGGCTTTTGCTGGTTGTTCAGTATCGTTGGCTGGGCCTGGCGCTGACATGCATGGGGCTGATTCAGCTATTGCCCACGCTGGTTTACGAAAAATGGGCGAAGGCCATTTATGAAAAGGCCGTGATAAACGATGCTGCATTCTCTGACTGGGTGGGCGCAGGCTTTCGTTCGGTGTCCACGATCAAGGCCTTTCAGCAGGAAAACTGGTTTATGCATAGGCTGAAGGGCTACGCGCAGAGCGTCGTTACGGCGGCCAAAAAGGAAACGCTGACGGCAGCCGTTGAGGATACAGCGACAGCCTTTGTAAGCACGGTTCTGACCGATGGAACGTATCTGATTTTAGGCGTTGCTGCGGTGGCAGGAAGTATCGACATCATCAGCGCGCCCATGATTGCCGTCCTGGCGCAGGCTGCCTTCTCCTCGGTTGAAAGCATGCTGCAATATCGTATCCAGAAGCGAAAATGCCTGCAGGCGCAAGCGCATCTATCCAAACTTATGCTGCAGGAAGAAAAGACGGATGTTCGTCCTCAGCCCGCTCTTTTGGCCGCAAAGGACATCTCAAAGGCATACGGTGAAAAAACGGCGCTGTCTCGCTGCAGCGTGAGCATCCATCAAGGGGATCGGATATTGCTGACGGGCCATAATGGATCGGGAAAAACGACGCTGCTCAGAATTCTGCTGGGGATTGAGAAGCCCGATACAGGCTCCGTTTGCTTTGATGGGGAACAGATCGCATTTTGCCTGCAGGATGAGCCCGAGATTACGCTTTCGATGCGGGCGTTTGCAGATGAAATGGCGGCCGCTGGGCGGATTGATTCTGCGCGTTTTGATTGTTTGGCTGAAGCGTTCGGAATTGACGACTGCATGGATCAAAGGCCAAGCGAATGCTCGGAAGGACAAAGAAAAAAGTTCTATCTGTCCCTGGCTTTTGCCTGTTCATCGGAGCTGCTTCTGTTGGATGAACCAACCAATCATCTGGACCCGGACAGCGTTGATACCCTGCTTCGCCTGGTTCAGGATTGGAAGGGCGCTTTGCTGATGGTATCCCACGACAGCAGGATGGACTGCCCGATACACTGGGCGATGGAAGGAGGGCAATTGCGTGAAGGGAACGGATAATAAAAAGCAGATCCGCAGGGACTGTCTGTCCTACATGAAGGGCGTTGCCGCTGCGCAATTCCTGGTGGATTTAGCCAGCGTTCTGATACCGACCCTGACGGCTTCTATCTTTGGCGAAATGATCAACGCATTGCTTCAGGCATCCTATGCTCAGGCACGTTCCCTGCTGCCCAGCTTCATCCTGTACATGGGCCTTTCGGTTCTGACAGTGCCTTTCTTTACAATGGTTGAATTCCTGTGCATGGGCAAACGCGGCTATGACTATGATATGTTTATGGTCAAGCGCCTGCTGCGCAAGCCCCTTTCGGAGATACAGCAATATGACGTCGGCGACATTCTGGAACGTCTGGAAGGTACGCTGGGCGATTTTAGCTGGAATACGGCCAGCCTGTTCAGCCTTCCGCTTTCAGTCGTCTGCTACATGGCCAGCACCCTGTTCCTTCTGCACAGGCAGGGAATGCCCCTTGCGGTTGTCCTGCTGGTGATTGCAATTCCCAGCCTGCCGGTTTTGAAGGCCCATCTGACAGGCGGAAAGAAAGCCCTGTATGAGCGGAAACAAGCTGAATATAACGAGCGTCGCAAAACAGAAGAAATGAGCCTGTGCGCCTCAAAGCCGTTTCTGCTTGCCTATCATATGGAAAACCATACGGCCAAAATGCTGGGCAGCCTCTTCCGGCAATATATGCGCCAGGATGGTGAAAAGAAGGTTCGTTTCCAGGCTGGCCTGGATGCGCTGGATTTTCTGCTCCAGCACGCTGTTCCGCTGTGCATCCTGGCAATTGGAATCGCTTTGGCGAAAGCTGGAAGTCTGCCGGTTGGCGTAATTGTTGCCGGCTACCTTGTGCTGCCTTCCATCGAGCGCTGCTATCAGTACATTGCCCGGTTTGTAGAAGAACTGCATGCTTCCGGTGAGTACTATGCACGGCTTGCCATTTTTTATGGAGAGACGGAACCCGAGACAGGAAACGCGCAGGCGGAAACGGATGCGATCACTGCGGAGAACCTGAGCTTTACCTACGCTGCTTCCACAAAGAAAGCGGTGGAGGATGCTTCTATCTCCCTGTCAAAGGGCGATATCATCCTTTTGGTCGGACCAAATGGCTGCGGCAAAAGCACCCTGTCCAGGCTTCTGTCGGGCTTGTATCAGCCGCAATCGGGCAAGCTTCAATCCCATGAAGGCACAGCGCTGAATGTGATCGATTTGCGCAGGCTTGTGACCATCCAGGAGCAGACCAGCGCCGTTTTTCAGGGTACGGTTTTGGAAAATCTCTTCATTGAAGCATCTCAGGTTCCGCGCGCGCAGTCCCTTATGACGTCGCTGAAGCTGGAAAAAGGGCTGGACGATGCTGTGGAGGCAGACGGCGTGAATCTGTCGCCGGGGGAGAAGAAAAAGCTGCAGCTGATTCGTACACTGATGAGAAGCACGCCGTTTTATATTCTGGATGAACCGCTCAACCATATGGATGAGACAGGGAAAAAAGAAACGGAGTGTCTCCTCATGGAGCTTTCCAGGCATCATGGCATTCTGATTATCTCGCATAGGGACATGAAATTGCCTGTTCCGCATATGCAGAAGATCCGAATGCAGGAAGGCAAGCTCGATCTGCAGATATCCATTTTTAAATAGACGCACAAATAGATTACTTGGTCAATGAAGTAGTCCATTTGGCTCCCTGCTATGGGACAACAAAAGTTCTCTATGCCAACTAAAGTCTCATGCTTTATATCAAAACATGAGACTTTAGTTGGTGGGAGCAGCGGGGATCGAACCCGCACGTCTTTGGGACAAAAGTTTTAGAGACTTCCGCGTATGCCAGTTCCGCCATGCTCCCTAAGCGGCTGATTGTCGGGAAGCACGGGCGGCGGGCGCGGATTATGCAAGCTACTCATAGCGCGTAATCCACAGCTCCATGTGTTCGCGGTCAGGCTTGGCCTTTCCGTCCACATAGCGATAAGACGGCTTGCGCTCCCATGCAAGCAATCTCAGAACAGAACCGGATACCAGGGGCTGCGCGTTGAACGCAGCCTTTTTGAGCTTCATGACTCCGGTTCGACCAGTGGCAATGTTGTATAGTCGAATCTTCGGGCTGTAGCGGTCGTCCACTTCCAATACGGCATATTCGCTGCGCAAGTTGGATGCTGTAGTAAACGGCGCGCCGCACATGGCGATCTCGAAGCGAATCTGCTCATGGATCGGCAGTTCCGATTCGGGCATTTCCGATTCCAGCTTTCGCAGGATGCTCAGCCGCTTTTCCTGCGTCGCGGGAACGTGCGCCTTGGAAAATTTGAACTCGCCCTCGCGAAATTCGTGAAACAGCTTCAGGAGTTTCCCGCTGGAGCCGAACTTCTGAAAGTATCCGAGGTGGATCAGAATTTCCACGACCTGCGAATCGAACGCCGGATGCATCTCCATGTCATACAGCAGGTCGGTAAAACACGGATAGAAGCGGTCGCGCCAGCTGTACAGCGTGTCCGCGACGCGGCGGCTGATGTGCTTGACCGAGGTCAGCGCGTCCGAGATCGCCCTGCCGGCATGATCGATATAGTAATCGCGGTTGTCCTGCCGGAACCGGCACGGGGCGATGCGGATGCAGAACCCGCGCTGCATTTCCTCCTTCGCCTATGAGATGCGATCCTTGTCGCCCTTCTGGGCATAGTTGGACAGCAGCGCCGTGTAGAATTCCAGCGGATAATGGGCTTTCAGATATGCGCCGTACAGCGAATCCAACGCGACGCATACCGCATGGGAAGCATTGAACAGATAGCTGGTGGCGTCGTTAATGATTGTCCAGACCTTTTCCGTCGCAGCGGGATCGCCGGTCAATTTGGTGAAGCCCTCCATGAATTGCTCTTTCAGCTTCAGCACCTTCTCGGCTTTCTTTTTGGAAATCGCCTTGATCGCCGCATAGGAGTCCGGCGCGGTGAAACCTGCGCTCTGGAGGATCTTCATGATCTGCTCCTGAAAGATGATGAAGCTGGAGGTCATCTCGCGGGTCTGCACCAGCTTGTCCAGCGCGGGAATGCCGTAATCGAAGTGCCGCCGTTCCAGGAAGATGGGCAGCATGGATTTGAAAGCCGGTCGTACTGCCGCAACGAAGGAAGAAAGCTCCGTGATGTTTCTCGGCTTGTATTGCATGACCTTTTCGCGGGTCTTGGGCTGTTCCACCTGATTGATTCCCAGCGTCAGGCCGTCCGCGTACATGCGCCATGTCTCGCAGTCATTGGTTGTCAATCGGAGCAGTTCGCCCACAGTGGGCTGCTCCAGTCCGGTGCGCTCAAAGGCTTCGCGGTTGACCTTGACCACGTCGACGTGGAGAATGTCGTTTTTCAGGTAGCCAAAAGCTTCCGCCGTTGCGCCGTCAATGAACGCCGCGTATACCGTGCGCTTCTTTGCGCCTTTGCCATTGATGCGGATGATCCCGATCTCCCGGCGAATATCGTTCTGGCAGAGCAGATGCGCGCAGGGGTGCGGCGAAATGCTGTCGATCACGCCTAAGTACTTTTCGCTCATGTCGATCAGCGCATGGTATTCGCGCGGCACATAGTCATGCACGTCGATGGCTTCTCGTTCATCCTCTTCGGCATAGCGCAGATCATTTTCAAAGTGCTTGAGCTGTTCGGCAATGTTGTTGGCTGTTTCGTAAGGCACGTCATTGGCACGGCAGTACATTTTCCATGCGGAAAGCCTTCGAAGCGTGCCGTAGGCGATCATCGGCGCGCTGCGCCACTCGCCCAGCACATCGGCCTGCGCTTCCCAGAAGATTTCCTCATTGGCGACATTGGTGTCGATGTCGGGCAGGCTGCCGGACAGAATGCGATCGGCTGAGATGAACCGATCTGGAAACATCTCCACGGGAATGCTGAAACGATCTACGGAGGAAAAGCCCAGCAGCATGTTGGTGAAATAGGATACCGCAGAGCCGCGCCCGGTGGCGGTAATCACGCCTCCCTTTTCCCTGGCGCGCTGGACAATCTGATGGTTCAGCAGGAAGTAATCCGCAACGCCGGTGGAGCAGATGGTTTCCGTTTCGTAAGCGATGCCTGCTTCACGCGGCGCCTTTTTCTCGGCAGTCATGCCGGCAGAATATTTCTCCCATTCAGCATAAACTGTATCCAGATACTTCTGATTGCGCTCCTCCTGCGAAAGCGTCGGATAAATGCTGGGCAGCTTTTTACTCTTATCGAACACAACGTCCTCAAAAGTGAGAAAAATGTTGGTGTTCTCTATCGCCTCGCGGATCTGCGCATCGGACAGCACACCCTGCTTTTGAAAGCGCCGGTAAGCCTCCACGCCCGAAGGATAATCCATGTACCAGCCGCTCTCGTCCTCATAGCGGATATGATTGGCTTCCAGCCGTTGCTGCCGAAGAATAGCGTCCTCCGGATAGATGAAATGGCTGTCCGTGCCCATGATCAGCGGAATGCCGTGCTTACGATACAGCTTCAGGAGAAACTGGTTGACCTCCCGCTGCTTTTCTGTATCGTGATACTGCAACTCCAACATGAAGCTGTCGCGGAAGTGCTGGGCGAAGCGGAGAATCAGCTTTTCTGCTTCCTCTTCGCCGTACTTGAACACGCCGGCGATGCAGGCGGTGGTCACGAAAACATCTTTGGGATCGAGGGACAGCAGCAATTCCATGTCCATGCGGGGACGGTAGTAAAAGCCGCTGATATTCGCCTCCGACAGAGCAAAGTTCAGATCGCCCACGCCCTTGGCAGTTTTGGCTGCCAGAATGATGTGGCAGTTGGTGTTGTCCTTCTCATGCCTGTCCTTGACGAAATAGGCTTCGGAAACATAGCGCCAGCGCAGGCCGTACTTTTCCGCCAGCAGTGCGCATTCGCGATAGTTTCCCTGATTGCCGTGCTCGCAGGAGGAAAGAACGCTGTGCCCAAGCTCTACTGCACGGCAGGCGTAGTCATCGTTGGTCACCACGCTGTCTGCCAGCACGATGTTGCTGACGCAGGAATGCCGGTGGTAGCAGACGTAGGGAATCTCAAAATCCTGCGCTGCGCCCGGTAATGTGGGAGTCTACAATGCGGAGGTGGTCATTCGGGCTGACTCCTTTCCCTGGCATGAATGATTTCGTTGGCAATGGGACAATGATCCCGGACGGAGCAGATGAACCGACAGAAGTACCCCGAAGATGAAACGCGCCATTCCCGCTCCGCCTTGATTGCCTGAATTGTCCGCTCGATCCAGTCCAGTGTTTCCCCGTAGCGTTCCATGGAAAATGGCTCGTCGATGAAAGTATTGTAGCGGAACATATTGAACCGCAGCAGATCGGGATAAACGCCGAAGCGCTCCTTTACATAAAAGGCGTAGGTGTACAGCTGACGGGTGTTTTCGAAGATCTTCTTTTTGAGCGACGGCATGGACTTCGATTTGTGGTCGATGATGCTGATCGCGCCGCTGGTCTTGTCGCGCAGCACCAGATCGGCAATGCCAACAAAGCGATTGCCTCGGATGTTCAGTTCGAATTTATCCTCCACGGATAAAATCTCGCAGTTGCCAAAGCCGTCGAAGGTGGAGAAATACTGAAGCCCTTCTTCGTAATACTTGCCCGCCAGCCCGCGCGGGAACGGTGGGAAATATTCCTTGACTGCCTCGTCGTATTCGGCTGTGTAAACGTCTGCGAGTTCGAAGGGCATCAGCTCGCCCTTCGCCCAGCGTTCGAGGATGCTGTGGCAGTGGGTTCCGTAGGAGGCATAGGCGTTCTGAAGCTGGGGCAGCCTGTCGATGTACTGCTATTTGAACGCCAGTGGGCACTGATCATAAAGCTGCAGCTTGCTGAAAGACCATTTCATATCGTCGGGTATCAGACACATGGGTGTCTCCTTTCTCAGAACGGCTGCGGCGCTTCCGCCATACGGACGGCGTAATTCGGCAGGCTGTCGGCGCGAGGATTCGGCGGCGTGATGCCGGATTTATCCCATGAAAAGTGATTCAGATCGCCCTTGTCCGCCTGATAGATTCTCCGGCTGTCCGGGCAATAGCAGCACTCGATGAGCTTGCACACGCCGCCCTCGCGGTTCTTCAGGATGCGCAGGTTGGGCCGCTCCACCACGATGGCGCTGTCGGCCAGACGGATCGTTGCAGAGCTGCCGCCGATATCGTCCTGTCCCAGCTTTTCGCCGACCTTCACCTTGCGCGGGTGCGCCACCAGCAGCACATGCACATGATAGCGCGTGGCGAATTTCTTGAGGGCATTGGCAAATTTCCCCTGCGCCTTGGTTTCCTCGTCGGAGTCGGACAACGCGGTCATCAGATTGTCCGCCAGAAACAGCTTGCAGCCATAGCGCCGCGCTGCCAGCTGAAAGACCTTCAGGATGCTTTCCGATTGATTTGCCTCAAAGATTTCCTGATTGTCGAACAGATAAAATCGATCGCGATAGTAATCCAGCAGCCGCTCCTGCACGGCATAGGGTATGCAGGGAACGCGAATGCCTCGGACGGAATCGTATTTCAGACCGATGTATTCCGAACCTGCTGCCTGCAGGTTGATCCATTCCTGAAATTTCTCCTTGGTCAGCTCTCCGGAATAGGCGCAGACGCTGTGCCCCTGTTCAATGGCGTTCAAAAGAAGCTGTCCGGCGAGCGTGCTCTTTCCATTGCCGGGCTTGCCCGTGAACACGGTCATCGCGCCCTCCGCCAGCCCACCGATCACCTCGTCCAGCGCCGGAATCATGGTTTTGATGCGCAGCACGGCGGTGGAATCATAGGGCGTAACGTCCGCCTATTGGATGATACCCTTAACGGGAACGGGCGCGGCGCTGTCCAGCGTTTCCTTCAGTGTTTCCGCACCATGGAAGTACAGAATCTCGTTGGCGTCCTTGCAGGGCGCTCCGTCCGGGCGTTCGGGATAATCCTCCACCACCATGCAGCGGGCTTCATCCAGCCGCCGCACCACATCGCGAATCATCTTGCGGCCAGGCTCATCGCTGTCGCCAAATAAAATGATGGTCTGGAATTTCTCCAGCCAGTCCCAGCAGTGATCCAGCCAGTCCAAATTGGAGCAGCCGCTGGGCACCGAGACCACGTTGCGAATGCCGGCTTCATACAGGGAAAGCGCGTCGATCTGACCTTCGGTGATGATCTACGGCTGTGAGAAGGAGCAGAGATCCATGCCGAACAGGATCGGACGCGTGCCGGGAGCCTGCCATTCCTTGCGCTCCTTTCCCTGCGGCTTGCGCGGCGCGCGATACTTGACGAAGACCAGCTCGCCGTCGCGATAGAACGGAAAGACGATGTTGCCGTCTGCATCCGATCCGATTTTGAACGCATCCAGCGTCGCAGCCGAGATTTTTCGTCTGGCGAAGTATGCGGTGATCTCCTCAGTAGGCGGCAGAATGACTGCGTCCGGCAGGACGAACTGCTTTTTCGCCCGGACGGCGGGGCGGATGATCTCCGCCCGCTTGCCAAAGCGCTGCGCCAATTCCTCAAACCGGCCCCGCACGCCGCAGGAGCCGCGCTTGCATACATACACGCCTTCCGTCAGATTGAGCGCAAAGGTGCGCCTGTCGCCGCTCTCGCCGCCGTGGCAAAAGGGACAGTATTCCGGAATCAGCTCGTCCCCGCGGATTGTGAAGGGCTCCTAATGCTTCTCCGCAAAGCTGCGGATGGTTTCAGCGATGTTCATGTGCTTCTCCCTGTTCAAAATACGCGCGTGTCTTTTTGCGCACGCCCTGTAAGAGGCGCGACATCTGGGATTCGCTGTTCAGATGCAGCACGGGCATGATTTCCCGCCCGGTGCACCCGTCCAGCTTCATCTGCACGACGATCTGCTCATTGGGTGTAAGCGTGGAAAGAAAATCATGATACTCTGCAGCGAAGCTGGTCTCTGTCTCCGATGCGCACGGCTCCGGGATACCTTCCTGCTCGATGCTGATTCGATATACTCCGGAGATGACCGCCTTGTAGCGATTTTTGGGGGCATACACGATGGCCATGCTGCGCCAATATCCCCAGATTGCCGCGAGGATGTCCTTCCCGCACCGGAGGATTTCATCGAGGCTTTCAATCTCCCGCAGGTGGATGAGAAACGCCAGCCGCGCTTCCTGCATCAGATCGTCCATGTTTTCATCATTACAGGTTTTCCCGCGTTTCATGATGGCGAGTACCTGATTGCGGAGGAAGACTTCATATTCTTCCAAAAGCGCGGTTTCCTGTTCATACGACTACTTCATACGCACTTCTCCGCTGTCAGATGGGCAGCTCGTCGTCGGCATTCTTGGTGGGTTCGGCAGCCTGTACAGAATTTCGGCGACTGGGGAATTCCACATGGTTGGCACTGATCTGCAGCGTAGTGCGGTTCTGACCATCGCGGTCCACATAGGTGCGCATGGACAGGTCGCCGTTGACCGTCACCTGATCGCCCTTGTGCAGATACTGCGCCACATTTTCAGCCATGCGCCGCCAGACGGTCACGCGGTAAAAGATGGAGAGATAGTTACCGGAAGCGTCCTTCGCCCTGGTGTCGGAAGCCTAGGTGAAGGTAGTGCAGGGAACGTCGTTGACATTGGACAGTGCGGGATCCGTCGCCAGCCGTCCGGCGACGATAATCAGGTTCATGCTCATGATCAGCCCTCCTGTTCGTTCGGCTTGAAAGCTTCGTAGATGGCGCGCAGCGTGGCTTCATCGGTCACGGCGCGGTAGTTGGCAGTGCCCGCGATCTGCTTGAGCTTCGCCGCCACGCCTTCCTTCTCTTCGCGGGTCATGTTGGCGCAGTGGCGCTTCATGGTCTGATCCACCAGTTCTGGAAGCGGGACTTCGTGAGATTCTGACTGTTTTGCCTGAAACGGAAGAGGGGCAGTCTACGGTTTTGCACCTGCCAGCCAGTCGCGAATCCTTGCGCCGGTGTCGGGAGCAATCAGGAAATACTGACCGTCGAACAAGCCGGTGCGATCCTTGGTCGCCGCTGCTGCGTGAGACTGATCCAGTTCAAAAAAGATTGTAAACTCGTATTCCACGCCATCTCGAAACACCGGCGCCATGCCGATCTTGCGGGGCGTTTTCTTGCCGCTGCCATTGTCTTCGATGACGTACTCGGTCTTGGTGCGCAGGGTGACGGCGACGTGCATCGGGCACTGGAGAATGCGGTCTACCAGTTTGTTGTGCAGCGGCGTAACCTCGCGCCACGCGGTATAGCTGTTGCCGCTGCGCTTGGCGACATTGCCCTGCACGTCCAGCAGACCGCCTTCTCCCGTCCACGCGTGAGACAGCGAATCGATGACCAGATATTCCACGCCAGCCTGTTCCGCCAGATCAATAGCTTCCAGGTATCGCGCCGCGCTGTAAGGCGCTTCCAGATTGATGGTCAGGTATTCGCCCACGATCACGCCGGCGATCTGCTTTCCAACGTACAGCGAACCGGATTCGTTCTCGGTATCGATGAGACAGATTTTCTCCCAGACAGCCGCGTCGTCCAGTTCAGGGTGCGAAGCGCGAACCTATCCGTAGCCCAGCAGCAGAGAGCTGAGCGTCTTTCCACTGCCGGAAGGACCTGCGATGCCGATTTTGAGCTTGGCCTACGAGCGCTGCGCTTTTCTGATTTGAATTGCCATGTACACTTCCTCCAATCTTGATCGGGCTTCCGTGAAACGCTTCTGCGGAAGCCCTTCATCTGTAATGAGTCCCTGTTCTGTGGAAAACTTGCAGAAGAAATTTGCGTTTTTCTGCTTCTGGTAGAAATTATAGCGGTTAAAACAGTACGCCGCAATTTCGCAAACACGGATGCGCATTCGCAATCATGCATGCGAATGGGCTACGGCCTCAGCAGATGCGCATAGCCCATGTGGTTTACGGCTTCCTTCCTTTCCTGCGGCGTGGTATGCAGGTAGGTGTTCGTAATCTGGATGCTCTTATGGCCGGCGAGGTCGCGCGCCATGGCCGCACCACCCTTGGAATCATGCTCGATGTCCGAAAGGAAGGTGTGACGGAAGATGTGCACGCCGGTTTTCAGTCCCAGCTGCTTTTCCTTGTACGCCAGTGTCTTCCAGAGGGAATTCGGCGTCATGCGGTTGCCCTTCTGCGACAGAAACAGTGGTTCGTTGGGTAATGCGCCCCGGCGCGTGAGCAGATACCGTGCGACATGCGGATACACAAAGTCCGCCACGCTGACCTCTGACCAGCCGCCGCCTTTGCGTTCGACGACAATCGCCCCGTTTTGGATGCCGGACAAATGCGACACATTCAGGCTGCAAAGCTCGAAGGCGCGCAACCCGCTGCCCAGCGCAAGGGCAACCATGGCCGTATCCCGCAGCGCATTGCGCGTCAAATCTCCATTTTCCATGCTGGAAAGCAGAGCTTCAATTTCTGTTTGTGTGTACTGCTTATGGTCATCATCGCAGGCTTTCTTTTTCTCCTTGACGGTGTGCAGCACACAGGCGGGATTATCGGCAATCACCTGCGCATTCTGAAGGAAACGAAAGAACTCCATCAGGGCAATTACATAGGCATTGCGGGTAGATACCTTCAGCCCGCGGGCGTGAAGATGCTGATAAAATTCGGTGAGCATCAGGCCGGTCACACCGCCAACCCGTTCTTCGTCCAGCGAAAGCGAATGTGTTTCCAGCAGCCAGCGCTCAAAGCGCCGGAGGTTTCCGCCATATTGCTCGCGGGTTTTATCCCGCTTTTCTTCAGACGTCAGCTGATTGAGAAACGTGTCAATGAGATTTGCCATGATCATCTCCCCCAAACTGCGCGCACAGCGCCTTATATTCCGCAATCACATGAAAAAGGCGCGGACTTTCGATGTAAACCCACGCCGTAAGTCCGCGCTCGTTCTTGATCTGTCGTTCAAAAGGAATGAAATGTGCAAAGAGGAACTGCTCCAACCTGCGATCGTCTGTGATAAACTGCTTCATGCGGCCTCCTCCTGCGTGTATTCTGCCAGAAAGCCGGATTCTTCACAGTCGCAGCGCTCACCGGGATCCGGATTTGCCCCGCAGCAGGGACAGGTATGATAATACCGCCTGTTTTTCATGCAGGTAAAAACCCTCCTTTCATTTCTTCTCATAGAGCACTTTTCGCCCATAAGTGATTTTCACGACGTCATCGGGATACACTTCCGCATTTCGGCCAAAGCGTTCCACCAGCCTATAGCGGGACGGCGCATCCATGCGCCAGGGGCTGTAATAGGAATTATCCATGCAACGAAGCGCCGACGTTTCAATCTTGATAATTGCAGATTCATCGCCCTTCTGGATTTCCAGATTGACCGTTTTCATATTTTTGTCTGCAACGCAGCGCATGATAGCGCGGCGGGCATGGTGCTCGCCGGGTGTGACTTCCATTCGAGCCACTTCCTCGCGCAGCAATCCAATCTGCCAGAGCCGCTCGTTAATCTCTCGCGCCTTTTTGCGGATGAAGGCTTTCGCACGCGCATTCACTGCATCCTCAAAATGATTGAGAATGGCCGCGATCTCGGCAGTAGAGGGATCAGAAACGTGGTAGTGCGGTTGGTAGTGAAGCCGCTTCGCATCTCCGAAAAAGCACTCCCGCGCTTCTCTCGGCAAGGCGTATTTCTGATAATACTCCCGCTCGTCTCGGATTTCTTCCGCTTCCTCCGTTACGGGAACAGGCGCGTCATGCACCTTTTTCGCAATTCGAGCAGAGACTGCATGGGAAAACTCGGTGAGAACCTCTTCTATGCTTTTACTTTCATCTGTCCGATCGCGCAGGACATACGGAATGTCAAAATACTCGCGGCGAACATGACTGTATACTCCGGCGTAGGTCGCGCTGCCACCTGCTTTATGCGGATCGTTTTCGTAGTAGCCCTCCAGCAGGTAGAGAAAGTCCGTTTCTGCATCGAATGCGCTCTTAATCAGAAGGCATTTCTGCCGGCCACGGCTAAAGTGCAGCTCATGCTGATTGGCGTCGTCCAGAAAATTATAAAGCTTCTTCTCTTCAATAATCATGTAATTTCTCCTTTTCAGTCGCTTACCAAATAATCGGCTGCCGCCTTGAACGCTTTTGCGGAAGCAGTTAATCCATCAAAGAGCGGAACAATGGGAAAGTACGCGCCCTGCGCCCACACAAGCGTGCCGTCGACCCATCGAGGATGACGGGCGACGATGTACTGAACGGGTTCACCTTTTCTGAAAAGCGGCTCATCCTTCGCTGCGCATTGCAGAAGCAGCAGCCTGTCGTTTCCAACAGCGCAGCAAAAGTGCTCACCGTCACGGATGAGAACAGTTTTGCCCAAAAGAGCATTCAATTCGGACTGGTTCATCGGCATTCCTCCAGATAGCAATAGATATAGGCGTTGCAGTCACCGAGTTCCGGCAGGCAACATATCTCGAATACATTCGTGCGAAGCGTCAGGCATGATTTTTCTCCTCCATTACAGCGTTGTCAGTCAGCCGCTCCTGCTCCGCATCGAGTCGGGCGATGGCCTCCACGAAACGACTGCGCGGGATCGGATTGAAAAGGTTCTGCGTGCGTCCGCAGCGCCAATCGTCCAACGACTCCCGCAGCTGCTCCCATGTCTGGCGACGAATCGTTACGGAGCCGATCATCTGCTCCGTTTTTTCTTCATGCAGCATTTCCGTAAGCGCCTTGCCGCTGACGACCAGATGATCCGCAGTACAAATGACGCGGGGATCATTCTGCAGCTCGGCGCAGCCCTCAATTTCCAGCAGATCGCCGTCCTGAATGGGATGCTCGATGATGGAAAGTACATCATAGCGCAGCGTTTCGTCGTCATAGAAGAACTGCCCGCGCAGCAGCGTTTTCGATTCTTCCTCATGATAGTCGGTATTCTCATTCGTGGTCATGATCTTCGCATCAAACAACAGACCCGAATCAGTGAGCGCTTTCACCTGTTCGAGGGAAAGACAGCGGCTCTCCATTTCCGCATTGTGCGCGGCGAGCCTGTCCGCCCGTTTCTGAGCACGCCGCTTATTCTCCGGCCAGTCGCACTTGGCGTCAAACTGCAGCGTGTTAAGATTAAAGGTGTAGCAATCAACGGAGAGCTGTACCTGATCGCCGTCTGTATGATCCGCATAGACGCGCCAGCCGCTGGGGCTCTCGATCAACTCCTTCGCAAAGGACGGCAGGTACAGCCGCACACCGGAACGGAAGCCTACGGCGGCGTCATAGGCGTAATCGTCGGTATAGCGTCCGTCGCACTTGCCTTCGTAAATCTGTCCGGAGAGAATGGCCTTCCAGACGTGCGGCAGCGTCCATTTGGCGGGGACCTTGATGGGCTTGATTTCTTTGAAGGGCGTGAAAACGTTCACGGATTTCAGCGCGCTGGTGTACACATGACAGTCCGGTAACTCCCGCCGTACAAAGAATTTTTCGTGCACATCGCGGAAAGTATTGAGACCGCTGTACAGGCATTCGGAAGAATAGGGATCGTGGGGCTGCAGCACCAGCTGCTCGCATTCTCGGCCGGGGGTCAGAGCATTGTGCAGATCAACGATGCGGATCTGCTGGACGCGCACTTCCATGTAAGCCTGAATGTCCTGAAAATACCCGTAGTGGGTTTCCCAGCAGGAAAGATCGGATGATTTACAGATAGGGATGTCGTTTACCCGATCGTAGGCCGGAAAGAACGGCTCTGTTGCCGGCGTAGTCTCATCTGCCTTGATGTTCCCGCCGGCAATCTGTTCTGCAATTTCCTGATTTGCGTCATTCTGTCTGGCATACCAGCATTTCTTTGCCCGATGATACCGCCATCTGGCAGACTTGAGCTGCGTCAGAACTTCTTCATCGGGCTTTTCAGGAAAATACAGTTCCAGACCGTGACACTCCTGATTGACAACGAGCTTCGCGTTCATAGGGAAACCTCCTTTATGTGAATCAAAAAGAATGGGCGCTTCCGTCATGCAGTCAAGCGACGGGAACGCCCTGTTCGGCAGTGAAATGGCTGTCAGGTGGCATTTGCCTTGCCGACATATGCATCGATGTAATGGAGACACCTTGTCAGTGTTCCTTCAAAGAGTATCTGTCCGCTCCGGGCGTTCGTTTCAAAGACGCATTCTGCGGCAATCTGAAGCGCAGCGTCTCCATAGATGCGACGCAGTTCATCAGCGCTTTCATAGCCGTAGGGGTGCAGATATTCACGGATGAACTCGGAATCCTGCAAATCCTGTCCGGAGACACGCACCTCGTCCGTGATAACGGCGTATTGGGATTCGCCCAGTCCAACCGTGTCGATGAACCGATATGCGCCCGGCGGCCCCGCAATAGCCCGTGTATGCTGACCGGTAGCATCGTCCGTCAGCATCCATGCATTATTCATAATCAGCTGACCTCCTCTTCCAGCTCTTCATCTTTTTCCTCCGTGATTAGCAGCGGATCGGTTTCAAGCATGTTGTACCAATCCCAGAGGTTATCGGCGTTGTCGTATGCGGGGAGATGATCGAAAAAGTGCGCGTCATCGTAGTCTGGAATCGTCGCCTGCATCTCCTGATCCAGATATTCAAGATAGCCATCAAAGAAATCGCAAACGGGATGTGTATCGATGCCAAAGCTGTTTCGATAATCCGAATAGAAGAGCGATCCCAGTCGGATTTCCATGCGCAGCGCCCAGAGTTCATCTTTCGTCATCATTAACCGCCTCCAACAGCAGCTCCACACAAGAGCAGTTTTCAATTTCCCGGCACTTTTCCTCGATCATCTCCACGATGGTCTTTCGTTCCGTTTCGGTAGGCTCATAGGCAATCGGGTCAGAAACAGAAGTGTCCGTCTCAATGTAATACTCCATCTGGAGCGTATGGTAGACCGGGCTGTAAATGGCATAGAGGTTGATCCACGCATCGTCACGGCCATGGGTATGGGTGCCGAATTTTTTGTCCGCATCGAACCAGATCTCGATATAGGCGGAGATACAGGGTGGGTTCCAGTCCGTGTCCACCTCCAGCACAGCATCAATGCGGATATTATCGCGGTTCATCTCAATCATGACCTGCCTCCTTATGCTATGGCGCATTTGCGCAGATACACGTCTTCCGATTCGCAGGTGTATTCCAGCTCATCAGCGAGCGGCTGAGCCTCTGCGGGCAGATAGGATTTCACATCTTCGCGCCAGTCGTCAACGTCACCGAGGAAGCCCCAGCAGGAGTCGATCTCCTCACCGGCCTCATACAGCTGGAACCCATAGCATTCGCCGCGCAGATACTGATCGTAGGTTTCTACCTCGGCACGAAGCAGATTTTCCGCCTTTTCATGGGTTTCCGTATTCACCGCGCTAAAGTTTTCAAGGATCGCCTTGCGATCAGCGTAGATGTAGCCTACCTGCCCGGAATCCCATTCGGCGTGCTGGGCGCGACCGATAAAGGATGCAGTGGAAATGCTCTGTACGCTGTGATCGTACAGAAAAAGCGGAAGGATTGCTATGTCCTCCTGCGCTGCAATCAGCGTCTTCAGGTCGGTAATGGAGAGCGCCTCCAGCATATGATCAAAGAATTCGTCCGCATCATTCAGCTGGGATTCAGGCGCAGAGTAAAAGCAATCCCACGGAGAATCGGAATCAGAACGCCACCAGCAGCGCTCAAACAGATCCCACTCATGCGTGCTGCGATTGTATTCCAGATACGCGCCATGCGCCTTCCGAGATTTCAGAAAGGAGACGAGGCGCTTGCTACCGTCATCAACTGCGTGGCTGTAGAGATCGCGCAGGAAGTCGATGGGCTCGTCGTAATCATGGTCTTCGCCCAAATTGTATCGCCGGTGCCAGCAGACCATCTTGCCAAAGCAGTCGCCGTCTTCACGAGGATTTGGCGCATCGTCATCGGGTAGCACCAATAGGGTATATTTTCCCTGTGTCGCAGCATACATCAGCATTCCTCCTTCTAATTAGCATCTGGCATATCCAGATCCAGTACAAAACCAATCGCTTCAGCCACTACGCCGGCCTCGTCCGCTTCGACGCCGTTGTCTATAAGAACAGTCAGCAGCCGCGCATACTGATTGGCATCAATGCTGCGGCAAAACAATTCCCAATTGTGGGGCAGCGTAATCCGTTTTTCTTCCATGCGGATTTCATAATGATTGCAGAGATATTCGCCGTCCAGCCAGCATTCGTAGAAAAGGTCACCCTGATCAGATTGAAAATGACTTCTGCCCTTCCAGCGTTCAATGCAGCCCTCGTTGGCCTCAACGGAAAGCTGTGAATGAAACACGCGGGCGGCGTCCTCCTTGTCCGCATACAAGATTTCATTGTGCCCCGCTTCTTCATCTACTGACCAGTCTTCCACGACAGCCCAGATGGAGAGCGTTTTTCTGTCGCGGAGCAGATTGTCCAGCGGCACCTGCATATCTGGAGCCACAACGACATGATCCATTGCAATATTCCTCCTTTAAATATGGCAGTCCACAATGGTCAGCCACAGATTGGGATCGGATTTCAGCATATTCTCCAGCTCAAGTGCGAACCGATCGCGAGATTCCTTTGTCGCATCATTCGCCGCAAACCAGCCCATCTGCCCGTTTTCATACCATTCACCGTTCGGAGCAACAAAAGCCCAGCAGGTGAAGCCAGTCACCCTCGTTGCATAGGTTTCCTTGTCTCCAAACTGATCGATGTAGTATTCCTTGCGAAAAAAGGGCTTGAAATCTTCTGGATTCTCATTTCCCGCAAGAGGCTGACCCTCTACGCATACCTCCCAGAAGTGCCGCGCCTTCTCCAATGCTTCCGCATCCAAAGAAAGATCAATGTCCTTGAGCTGCGCCTGATCGCACTTTTCGCCCTGTTTCAACCGCAGTTCATTGTGCCAGCGCCCGCCAATTTCCCACCAATCCCATTTAGCGTTGGGATTGCAGAAATAGCCGCACGCCTCCAGCTCTTCGTTGTAGTCATAGCCGTACCAGCGGCGCAGAAAAGCCTCAAAGCTCTCGCCACCCTGCTTCTCCTGCGCATACCGGGCGCGGATGTCCTCCATGGATTCGCAGGCTTCTTCGAATTCGAGATACGCCTCGTCTTCGGTCTGCTCATTGTAAGGCGCGAGCAGTTCTTCGACCTCTCCGGGATGATGGGAAAAGACAGCGACGGAAAAATGACTCATTGCAAAACCTCCTGTTCATTCGTAACGGAATTCGAGTGTGCCGCACTGAGGAACATAGCGCCACGTCGCGCCGAGCGTTTGTGCCGCTGCATTGCAGACGGCATCTGCATAGTCCTGCAGAGAATCGTAATCATCGGAGGAAAGAGCGTCCTGCTGGGCTTTCAGTTCGTCCAGCAAGCGCATATGGTTGCAGCCCTTCGGAAGCTGGAAGCAAACCAGATCGTCACTCCAATCGGATTCTGGATAATGTAAGATCAGAATCTGTTCGTCCATGCTCTGACCTCACGCTTTCGTATCGAATTGCTTGGCAACGACATGAGCGAATGCACGGCGAATGTCGTCGTCATTGAAGCCTCCGTCATAGCTAAAGCCGCTGTTTTCCTGCACTTCGCGGCTGATGCCCTCATAGAAACTGTCAGGCATCCGGCGATAATAATCGGGAAGCAGGCTCTGCACTATGCGATGAATCGAAGCCTCCAAATAGCAATACGGACAGAGATAGCCAGTGTGCGTTTCTTCCGAAACATCAACATCCTTGCCCGTCATCGCCTTATGGCACTTGGCACAGAACAGCTTTCCGCAATGGCGGTTCGTGCAGTGAAAAATCTTCTTGCCCAATGTACTGATCTCGAAATGATTACCGCAGCCGCTGCAGCGAATCTCCCTGCGCGCCGATTTCTGCACATTTTCGCGCAGGTAGAACACCTCGTAGCCTGACTGATCGCGAAAACAAAGCGCGTCGTTTGCAACATCGTGCTCTTCTTCTATGACCCATTCGGGATCATCGGGATGATCGGCGCGCGTTTCCTGCAAGCGCTGATTGTACTGTGCGAGGGCAGCATCAAAGCTGTCAAATACGTCCAATCTCACATATTGACCGTCGCAATCGGAATACACGACCACATGAACCTCGGGCGTATCCATGCCCAGCGCGTCTCTCACTTCCGAGAGAATTTCAGCACCGTTTCCGCGAACGGAGCCGCCGCCCGTTTCGTGTTTTCCGAGGAAACCCGCGAAATACGGATCATTTTCGGGCTGCCAAAGCGAGAAGTCGTCATCGTCATGCCGAAACAGAATGCCAACCACATCGGATTTTTCCATCGTACTACCATCCTTTCTTACTCACACCATATCTCGCCGCAAAGCGGACAAATTTCCTGCAATCCATTTTCGGGGTTGATTTTCAGCCGTGCCGGCGAAAACAGATCCTCGCAGCACTCACAGCGAGTAAGCTTGCCGCAGTCTTCCAAGTCTGCAACGCAACGGTCGCAGAGCATCATCACCTTGGGCGTGCCTTCGTTGACCTCCCGTAAGTCGTTGTCCTCTTCATCAAAATCAGAGCCGCACTCAGAACAGCAGGGGCGAAATTCGACTCCTGCAAAACAATTTCTATCAAGATCGAACTCGCCGTTGCCATACTGTGCTTCCACCAGTCTTTGCGCTTCCTCAAAGGAATCCGCCTCGATGGAGATATTCCGCGTCAGCGTTTCGCGAATCATGAAAGGATAGGAACCCTTCTTTTCGGGTTCAGGCAGCACCTCGCTCAGTGTGCCGCCCTGAGCTTCCATGCAGTTGAACAGATGCTGCGTAAAACTTAGCTCGTCAGGATCGATGCTTCCATCTGCAATCTGCTCGCCGTACTCTTTCTTGAGCTGCTCCAGCGAAATGAGCTGATCGGGATAACGCTGATCCCGAAAGATGCGAGTATCGGATTCTGCCATGTGTTTCCCTCCCTTAGGTATGAATGCTGTAATAGAGTTTCGGCAAATTGCCCTGCGGAGTGCGAACAATGCCGTCGTGCAGGATCAACCCACCGCAGAGCGGCCAGCTTCCACTGGCGTTGAAGTAGAAACTGTCCGCGCCATCTGGATAAAGCGTGACGCGGCTGTCGTCCTTCCAGCGGAAATTGTCCCGCATGGCTTTGCTGAATGCGCGGCGTTTGCGCTTATCGCCGAGGATGCCGCGAATGATTCGTGTGCTGGGGCTGGCGTCAAAGCGCACATTTCCCGTCTGCGGCTTGCAGAGACGACAAATCGGCGTGCCACCCTGCATGAGCGTGAGAAGCTGATTTTCCGGAATCTCTACATCCTGCCGAAGGCCGTGCAGGTCTCCGCTGCCGTATTCGGATAGCCAGAAAAGCTGCATTTTGCAGAAGCCGCCGTACAGACGAAGAACCAGAAAGTTCCCGCAATCTGAATCATAGAAAGGACGCTCGCGATCGCCGTCCAGCCATGCCTGCAGTGCGTCCATGCAAATTAGAAAACGTCCCTTTCTGCCATGAGCGCGGTCGTAGGTCTGGATCGCGATGAGGTTGTCCCGCCGCTCTGCCTTGAGCAGGATGTTCGGCAGGTTAGGGTTGCTGATAAAGTCCATAATGCTCCTCCTTATCCCAAAGAGTCCCGAATTTGCGGGAAACTTGCGGCATTCACCGAAATTTCCCGCATTTTTCTATGTCAAACGACGTAGAGCCGCACGTCGCCGCTGCCGCAATCCTGCAAACGGAAGATTTCGCACAAATCGGGCAGAAGCACCTGATACTCGTTGTCGTGGGCGTGCTGGATCGTGAGCGTGATGCCGAAGATCTTGAAGGAACGCTTGCCGCGCAGATAAGCGCGAAGGGATTCGTTCTGAGCCTTGACCATGATTTGCCTTGCCATAGGTATACCTCCTCAAATTGCGTATGTGTCTTGAGAGAATTTCTAATGGACGCCTGAATCCATGTTTCTACCAAAGCACGGACGCCACGTCCTGCATTTGTACGGCTATGGATTCCTGATTGAGCGCCGCCTTCAGAAAATCCACAATGCGCCTTACCACGCATTCCTCCACCATCAGCAGTTCCACGCGGAGCGTTTTCTCCGACACCTGCTGTCCGTCCTCGTGCCGATAAATGCCGTCTGCCTCAAAGATTGTCGCGCCGTTCGCATGGTGCAGACAGGCGTTTCGAACAACCTTTGCCGCCTCCAGCGTGCTGATTTCCTGCCGCTTGCTATCCTTGTCATTGAGTCCACAATACAGCGTGTACTTCTTCATAATACGCCTCCTGTTTATGAATCACAGATTTGAAATTTAGTATTACTAAACTTCACGGTAAAAAAAGAGAACCGTGCCGAATAGACGGTTCCATGCGCCATTTCTGCCAGTTGCGCGTTCTCTGCCAAGCGTGGCGAATTCTACATCTGCGCCAGTCTCTGACCGTTGTCCGAATGACGTACCACAGATTTCCAGCAAGTTCTCCCGTTTCTGCACAGAAATACGGATACCGCTTCGCGTCGATAGATCCCGCATAGCTGCGCATTTCCGGATTTCTCAATTTCCTCATTGGAACACCTCCTTTCCCTAAGTTCCTGATTTGCGCTTATTCCGCGCCGTGAATCCACGTATTGCCGCACAGAGAAGGCATCGCTTCGCCGTCATAGACAGCGACCTGCACATGGGTCATCGCCCAGCAGATCGAGCAGGCAAACGTGACCGCCGCAACCAGCAGACAGAGTGCCGCCATGAACAGGAATCGTTTCATAGAATCACCCCTTTCATAAAAGCGTTGGGGATACCGCGACGCCCACGAAGGGCGTTTCGTCGTAATTTTCAACGACTCATCGAGCGGTTTGAAAACGAAAGAAGGCGGCTCCATCGCAGAGACAGAGCCGCCGTGGACAGGTCGAGACATGACAGATAGGCAGAGTTACGCCGCCTTTTCTTCGGTGGCTTCGACGGTAGCAGAGGCTTCCAGCTTGGCGCGCAGAGCGGCGATTTCGGCTTCCAATTCGGCTTTCGTGGGCTTCTTGACGGCAGACTTGGCTTTCGCGTCGGCAGGATTCTTTCCCGCGTTGGAATGGACAGGGGCATTCTGAACATCCTTCCAGCCACCCTTGACGAAAGCGCGGAACGTAGAGATAGACTTGACCTTTTTCGCCTGTTCACCCTTATCCTTGCCATAGGCGGTCATCTTGACGGTCAGCAGGTTCGCAAGGTTATCCACGGTCAGAGCAAAGCCGTAGGCAGACATGAGCGGCGACAGCGCTTCCACGGTTTCGAGGATAGACTTCTTCCCCTCGATGAATGCCACATAGGCAAGGTAAGCGTCATAGGATTTCTGCTTGAATTCGGCGGCGGTCATGGTGACAGTGGTGGCGTTGATGGTGCTGGTGGTGGTGACGTTGGTGTTCTTCTTGGACATAGTGATACCCCTTTCATGTTCGTTGATTTTTGCCTGTTTCGGCTCATGCCGTCATCAGTCGCTGGACTTCTACCAGCGAGACAGGCAGTCCACGCCCTTTATACGACGCGGGCAAGCCCCACGCATGACAATTCACGCAGAGACTGATTCCTAAATCCAGACAGAGATAGGCTGATTCCGTCACCAATCGCAGGGCAAAACGGGTCGCATTGAGCATAATTCCCACCTGTCCATGCCTATGGTTATCCTGCAATCCTTGACAGCCTGTCCCAACAGACAGGTACACCTGTCCCGTATTGCAAACCATGAGCATGAACATACAGTGCAACCTATGCCCACACCGTGAAAGATCCCTGCACGTCGTGCCGCGTGTTTCGTCATACGCTATGCAATTCTTTCCCCATGCCCACAAAACAGCCTTTACTGCGCTTTCCCGCCTATCGCCGCCCATGGGAATCATGGTGCAGGTTATAAAGTGACCGCCTGTCAAGCCTTGCACTTGACGCGCTATGTTTGGCACATATTGCCCCAACAGTTGACATTGTTGGCAAGTGTCGCAATCAGCCGCGACCGCTTGAATCTGCATCACCCCTTTTCACGTCGTTCGGTTCATCGTGCCGCCGTTCGGTTCGGTTTAGCGCCGCGCCGTTCGGCAAAACAAGCATAGCACATGATTTTTCGCCGCCCCATGACCCACGTCGGCAGCACGAAAAGGCGTTTTTTCGCGGCTCTTTAGAAACAAAAATTTTTTCAGCCGTTTTTTGACCATGATTTTTCAGGGCGGATGTACCTGATGGGCATGACGAAACTTTGTGCAACATTCCGGGTTGACAGGTTTTGAATTTGGCAAAAGCCTACTATACGCGCGTGCGAGGGCTGATTTTTGCATCCTGACGGCGCTTTTTTCGCCGTCTTTTTCGGGAACGGGAACACGGAAAAAGGCTTTTTTCGTGACGGGAAAAGCGCGTTTTTTGTCCGTGACGTGAAAAAACCGCCGTCACGGTTTGCGCGGCGAACGGAAAAGCGGCTGCACGGCGGAAAAGACAGCGGGAACGTGAAAAGACGGGAACGGCGAAACACGGCGGGAAAAGGCAATACAACACAACGTTATGTTGCCTTTTACGTCTGAAAAGCAAAACATCACCGGAAAACCCCTATGCCTACCACATAACATCCTGAATGGCGAGAACTTGAAGCGATATTGCCGCCGGAAGGAAGCTGAACAGCGCTGAGGGCGTTTCAGCTGGTTTGAATGCGTTCGGACAATTACCCTATATGATAGAAGAAACACTGAAATTCAGCAGCAAAAGAAGGTGGATTGAGTATTGACCGTCAGATTCAAACCTGCTCTGGTTCCATTTTCATTGGGCGGTCATTGGAGAAGCAAGGCGTTTCTTCATAAAATCAAGCTGATTCCTTTCTATGATGAAGAGATTCTCAATGAAAAATCGTTGATCATGGGATTTCATTGGGCAAAAATGGCGCACGAAAAAAAGCCGCCTCATCAGCGGCATAAAAGCGAATGATATTTACTTCTTGATATATGTCTGATTGCGGCTTGTCGGTTTATCCGGAAGCCCCATTGTGATCAGGTTCTTCTCCAGTGCGGGTTTCAGATAGAGCTTTCGCAGATTGTCCTTGGATTTCAGTCCAAGGGCGGTCATGATCTGTGCCGCCGTGTAGGGAACATCGTATTCCATAACGTCCAGCAAACGCTGAACCGTTTCAGGCAGATAAGCGTCCTTTTCCGCAAGCTGCTGAATCGCCCAGTCAAGCGTCAAGTTGATCTTATCCAGCATGAATTCAATGAAAGCGTTTGAATTCCCAGCGGAATGGCAGGCGGCAATCGCCGCATAGTAGGCATCCTGAAATTCGTAGATTCGGCTTTCCAACGGCAAATAACGGAACACGGGGTTCCATTCAGACAGCAGTGCGGTCTGCCAAAGCCTTGCCATACGCCCGTTGCCATCCTCGAAGGGATGGATGAACACAAATTCGTAATGGAAGACGGAAGACAGAATCAGCGGATGGATGACGCTGCGCTCTCTGCGCATCCAGTTAAAAAGCGCTTCCATCTGTTCCGGTACAAACTGGGGCGGTGGCGCCATGAAGATACAAGCATCGCCGTTAAACACGCCCTCGTTATGGCTGCGGAAAACACCGGATTCCTGCACTGTCAGATAGGTCATCACGCCGTGCAGCCGTTTAAGCTCCGTCAGCGAAAAGGGATCGAATTCACCCAGCAGGTCATATGCCTGATACGCATTCTTGACTTCCTGAATTTTCTTTTGCGGTCCGATCACCGTCTTACCGCCGATTACGCTTTTGACTTCGTCCAGAGAAAGAGAGTTGGCCTCAATCGCCAGCGAGGAATGAATCGAGCGAATGCGGTTGTTCCGGCGCAAATGCGGCTTCGTCTCAAACGCATGGTAGCTGCTGATGCGTCCGGTTTTTTCGGAAATCTCTGCAACCAGCATCAGCATCTGGTTTGTAATAGAAAATGGCGGCTGGTAATGCTCCATGGACGTTCTCCCTCGCTTTCTCTATTTATTATACCCGAAGCGAGGGAACAATTCAACATCTTAGATGTTATCTTACATTGTATCTTCAGACTCGTCCGCCGCAAGTATGAAAATAATTGGCTTATAGCAAGTTTTTTGTGGAATGGGGACTCAATTAATATGGAACAGGGCGACCCCGAATGATATCTTTGCGTAGTGTGGAGTATCTGAAAAGGAGTTTTCTTTGGGGTGAGACATATTTTAGCTCTGCAATAGCTTAGCCGAGAAAACCGCAAAGACACCTTATATAAAAAGGTCAAGAATAAGGAACAAGAGGATGGAGGAATCGCGATGGAGAATCTGAATGAGGAAATGCTGCAAGCGCTGACCGAAAAAATGAGTTCGTTGTATGTCTCCTACAGGAAACGTTTCGTACTGAGCATACCAGGCGCCTCCATGTTTACCCCCAAACGAAAGAACGGAGAACTTACAGCTTTAACGGATCATATGCTGACCAATCATTTGCGCCACAAGTATGCCGTAGCAATCTACTCAGGAGAATCTGCCAGCAAATTTCTTTGCTTTGATGTAGACGATGGATCTGCGGATACGGTACATACGATCATTGGTTGCCTGGTAGCATTCGGAATTCCGCGGAACCAAATCTATGTATCCTTTAGTGGAGGAAAAGGATACCATGTGGAACTTTTCTTTGACCGGCTTGTTTATACCAGCCAACTATATGCGCTATATGGCATGGTGATCGAGTAGGCCAATCTGAATCCTCGCAAAGTAGAGTTCCGCCCTGCCTACGGGAACGCAATCAAGCTGCCGCTGTCTATCCACGGGAAAACCGGCAATGTATGTTGGTTTGTTGAACCAGAAACATAGGAACCAATAGAAGATGCAGCCTATTTGTTGGAGATTCAGCAAATACCAAGCGCTTTACTTCAGGAAATCATTCCTGCTGAGCTTGTACATGCTGCCTACGAAGAGCTCAAGGGTTCAAAAAGAAAGCGAGGGAAAAACACAGGTATCAGCACAGACCCCCTTACCGAAACCGGTACTCGCCATAACCAGATGCGTAGCATTGCAGTCTATCTGCGCACGCAGAGGCACAGCCGAGAAGCGTGTCGAAAAGCCATGCTGGAATGGTATGAAGCGCAGGATCCCGCACTGATACGCTCGGATCGGGAAACCGTTCTGCACGATATGGAAGAAATGCTGGATTGGGTGTTTTCAGAGCGATTTGAGTTGCGCACTTCCGGACTGCGAAAAAAGGTTTCACTCAGCAGTGCAGACGCGCGAATGATTGCTTCTGCCGCCTGCCGTTCGCAAAAGCGGATTCTCTTTTTGCTGACCGTGCTGTGCAGAAGCGGTCTGTCAGCGATTTCCTACGTGGAGATCGCGCAGTTGATTGGAACCAGCCGCAACGCCGTGGCAAACAGCATTCTGAATCTCTTGGCAAGCGGCAAAATCCAGCGCCGCATCGGTGGGCATTACCTGACGGCGGATGGGCACTATGGCACGGAGCGCAATCAGTACGTCGTACCGTTCTTTAAGCAAAAGCGAGGCGAACGTACTGTGGAATTCTCACTGAAAGAGGTCAAAGAAAACTTTGATGCGAGCTACATCCGCTGCATGGAGCTGCTGACTGATCAGGAGAAGCGCCAGTATTTCTCCCCAAAGGAACTGGCAGAAATGACAGGCGTTCAAGAAGAAGCGCTCATTCGGATCGATCTGGAAGGTCAGCCTCATGTTTTTCAGAACGATGCCTATGGAACGCTGGTGGCGTATGAATACAACGGCGTGCGTTATTACCCGTTGTTGGACGTCGTTAAATGTCTGAAGGTCAATCAACCGCGAACGATTGTGCAGCGCTGCAAAGAGAAAAAACTCTTTGCGATTCCTGCAGGAAGGCAGATTGCCGGCAAAGGGTTTGTGGATGCAGCGTGTTTGCGAGGCATTCTGGAGAGAAGCAAAAGCACAGAAAAGCAGCCGCTGATGGACTGGTTGCTGAATGAGGAGGAATGGAAAAATGAGAAATGAATCGGATTGGGCGTATCTTCCATAGAGCGAAGAGCGCGTGGTAGCACAGTAGATCAAACAACGCAGCCGATAGGACGCAACCTATCAGGCAAAGACGGAGACTGGCGGACTGCTGGAATCCGCAGGTGGGTTCGGCCTATCCGAGTCTGTACTGTGTACCTATATCGACCTGGATCGGTAGATCGAAGCCTGTGCGTTTTCGCCAGAACAGCAGAATATTCTGCTGTTCCTGATGGACGGCTATTCCCTGCGGGACATTGCCGAGCTTCAGGAATTGGATTTGCGGGACGTGGAGCGCAGCTTTCGAAACGCTGTCTATGCGATCGTTCAGCAGAACAATCGCAATTGGCTCCAGTCGTATTCGCGAAAAGCAACTTGAACGCGGAAGTAATGTCTATTGGAAGCAGAAAAAAGTTTGGATTCCTTTCGCGAAATTCCGGTTCCAGCCGGAAGTAATGTTTAGGGAGGAGCAATAAATGGCGAGCAGATTCGGCATTACATAGCCCAATGGAGTGAAATTTACGCTCCTTTACGATCAGGAACAGAGCAAGGCCGAACTGGTTGAACGGCTGATTCTGAAACCGTGGCAAGGATATTGCCTGAAAAACTGGCTGAGTGAAAACCATGCGCATATCTATGCGCCGGAGCACAAGGTAAAGCGCCTGCTGGATCGTTGTGGAACGCTCCTCCTGCGGGATGTGCCTCCGGAATATCATGATACGTTGACAAGCTATAAGGAAATGATTATTGGTAGTCGGGAAATCAATTTATCGGATTGCCCGGAGGCCATCGCGGAACTGGCAGAAAGCGGAGCGCTGGATTTGAGCCTGCTTTCTGCTGATGATAAGCTGCGGCTGGAACTGCTGAAGGACAGACTGCACGCTCGGAATAAAGAGACGGTCAAAGAAAAGCCTCGGCTTTCTACCCGGTTCGACCGGCTGGAAGCGATTCGCAGAAAGTATCCCGGCTGCACAATGGAAATCTGCCGCGTGGATGTGGACGGTTTCTTTTCTTTCGGCGGATACAATTATCAGGTGGACAGCACCCGCGGGAAATACGCTCCGCACAAAACGCGGTATGGCGATCAATACGATATGGACAGGATCATCGGTATCCAGTGCACAGACGGCACAGTCAAGTTTGCCGATCAGGATGGATATGAGATGGACGATGAAATGATTGAGGTTCAGGAGAAGGTGAACGGATGAGTGACAAGCGCGCGCTGGTGCGCGAAATGTACGATAAGGTCATGGGACTTTCCGACATGGACTGGTCGGAGATTGCGGAGAAATTCGAGTGCGGCCTGCACCCCGATCATTAGCGCAAGATGGGCGCAGGCATCAAACTGGCGGCGGAGAACGGAATGCTGGCATTGAACCCCGCTGAAACGCAGACAGAAAATGTTCAGCAGCTCCGCGATCTGCGCAACGAAATCAATCAGACGTACCGCGCCGCTTCGCGCAGTGAAGCGCTTCGGGATGCGGTCATTCGGGCGGCAAGAGAAATGCCGCCTGTTTTGGTGCCGGTGGGGATTGAGCATAACCCCATCGGCAAGCGCACGCTGGTGCTTTGCATCGCGGATTGCCACTACGGCGCGGAATGGACGGTGCGCGGGCTTCGAGGTGAAACACTGAATCGCTACAGCCCCGAGGTATTCTGCGAACGGATGGCAGATCTTCTTCAGCAGGTTCGCGCGATCCTTGAAAAGGAGCAAATCGGCGACGTGCAGCTGCTGCTCTGCGGCGACAGTCTGGACGGTATGCTGCGTCCCTCTCAGCTGTTGAAGCTGCGCTGGGGCGTGGTCGAAAGTTGTATGCGCTTTTCAGAATATATGGCGCAGTGGATCAATGCGCTTTCCGAGGATGCAACCGTTTCCGTGTGCGGCGTGGATGGCAATCACACGGAAACGCGCACGCTGAACAGTAAGCGCGGCGAGTTCCCCGGCGAGAATCTGGAGAAGGTGATCTTCTGGTTTCTGTTCGAACGGCTCCGCACGAATCCCAACGTCATCGTGGATGCTGTAACCGAACAGCGCAAGCACATCAGTGTTCAGGGCTTTAACCTGCTACTGACCCACGGCACGGATATCAAGAGCATGGAAAACGCCGCAAAGCAGGCGATGCTCCTCTACAACGAGCCCATCGACTATCTGATCTGTGGTCATAAGCACCGGGAGCAGGAATATGTTTCGGGTTATACGGATCAGGGTAATTCCGTGGTAGTTCGAGTCCCCAGCATTTGCGGTATGGACGAATACGCGCAGCGGTTGGGGTACGGCGGCAAGCCCGGCGCGCTGGGCATGGTGCTGGAGAGCGGCTACGGCCGCCGCTGCATCTACCCGATTGCGCTGCGCTGACGGGAGATGATGAAATGCCGGAAGCAAAGCGATTCAAGAACCGGCGTATCGGCTCCAAAATGTGCGTCAAGTGTGGCAAAGTGCTGACGCTGGATCACTTTTATCTGCATCGCGACTGGGACGCGCAGTCCAACCGGGACGCATGGTGCAAGGAGTGCGCCGCCAGGAACTGCACGAACAAAGAGGAGACGCGCAAATACTGCTGGTATAACAACCGCCGCTGGTCGGATGATTATTGGGAAATGGCTCGGAAAAAGAGTATGTACGCATAGGCCAATGACCCCGATTATCTGAGTACCACGGACGAAAACAAGCGCCGCGCAATGGAAGAGCGTCTGACCGGCAAATACTTTTTCTCTGTCATGAATCTCCAGAGCGTCTATCAGCTTTCGCCTAATATCTCTGAGGACGGCGCCTACAAGGAGTTCGATCCGGATTCGACGGCGGGCACGACGGTCAAGGACGAAAAGGGCGCTTTTCTGGACGATGGCGAATTGATCTACAGCCGCGATTGGAACGGATTGTACACTCAGCGGGAAATCGACTATCTGGACGATTACTACGCCAAGCTGGAAGAGGGCTTTGTGCTGGACAATCAGAACATTCAGGATTATGCCCGAAAGGCCGCGAAGGCGTCACTGGACGCGGACATTAAATACAGCCGAATGCGGCATGGTCAGGCCAGCGTCGCCGAGTGGGAAAAAGCGCAGGCAATCTTCGATAACCTTTCGAAGTCGGCGAACTTCGCCGCCTGCAAGCGCAAGCCCGGCGATATGGCGGGACTCGGTTCGCTGGGCGCAATCGTAGCAAAGATCGAGATGAGCGGCGAGCTGGACATGCCGGACGTATCGTTTCCGCCGGATGACATCGATAAGATCATTGATGATTTCCGGCATACCGTTGCGGCGGTTGGATAGGAGCAGGTGGTCGTATGATTCTCCATCAGATCCGAGATATTCGAAACACGAAGCTGTGGGCGCGGCAGATCGCCTACTGGCGAACGCATCTGGACGTGTTCATCGGGAGCTATTTCAAAATCCGCCTGAAGGATACGCAGCGCGTGGTCGCCCGGCAATTCGGAAACGCCGATACATAGATGGTGGTCAAATCCCGCGGCTACGGCAAGACATGGCTGACAGCGCTCTGCTGCATCGCCATGGGCGTGCTCTATCCCGGCAGCCTGATCGCTGTCGTTTCTGGCACGGCGGAGCAGGCAACACTGATCGTCAAAAAGATTCAGGACTATTTCATCCGCAATCCGGAGATCATGCGGGAGATCCAGTGCGACGGACATCGCCCGGTACAGCTGAGCCGCAACAAGGGCATTTGCACACTGAAAAACGGCAGCAAGATCGAGAGCTATTCAGTGGGTACCATGCGCGGCAACCGCGCCAAGATCATGGTAATCGACGAAAGCCCGGAGGTCAAAGCGGACGATCTGGATGCGGTCATTGGCCCCGTGCGCAACACCAAGCGTGATATCTGTCATCAGCGCGGCATCGCGGATTATCCCAGCAAGACGATCTCCATCACGTCCGCGTGTCTGAAGAGCAATTACTTCTACGCCATGTTCGTAAGCGCGCTGCGGGATTTCGCCAAGGGCAGCACGGGCAGCTTTGCCTGCGCGCTGGATTATCGCAGCGCGGCGCGTGTGGGCATTACCGACATGGAGTTCTTCCGAAAGGAACAGCGCAAAATGCCCGAAGCGAAATTCGCGATGGAATACGGCAGCATCTTCGTGGGCGCGGAATCGGGCAGCATGTTCCCCTACGATTTGACGGAGGGCTGCCGGACGCTCCGTCAGGTGGAATACGCGCAGCCTTCGGGAAGCTCGTCCGATTATGTCATCGGCGTCGATCTGGCGACCTCGACAGATCGCAAGGCGGACAACGCCGTGCTCATCTTTGTCGCCCCCCCTTCCTTTGAGGAGCTGTCCCGCCGTCTCCGCGGCCGCCGAACAGAGAACGAAGCGGTGGTGCGTGCTCGGCTGGAACGGGCGCAGGTGGAACTGAAAGAGATCCCTAACTATGACTACTTAGTGGTAAATGACTCGGTGATCCGTGCGGCCAGCGACATCATTTCCATTTTGAACGCGGAGGATTGCCGCGTGACCAAGCAGAACCTGAAATTGGAGGTTGATTGAACCATGAAGCTGTATCCTATCAATGAATTGCTCCACGGCGTAAAGAGCCGTTATGAACTGGTGAACCTGGTGGCACATCGTGCCCGCCAGTTGGCCAGCGAAGCAGACCATGAGAACATCTCCCTGCCGGAGAAGCCCGTGACCATCGCCCTGGACGAGGCCTATGATGGCCATCTGGTGCAGGAAGTGGAAGGCCAGCAGGAAGCAAGAAACTAAACCAACGG
>ERZ825384.597-NODE-597-length-47599-cov-4.976927_pt1 | contig 47599 bp, 61 predicted proteins | sample MGYA00519931_ERZ825384 | MGnify/ENA primary metagenome ERZ825384 (study PRJEB31778, sample SAMEA3449200) | human gut metagenome | biome: human gut; feature: human-associated habitat; material: faeces | place: United Kingdom | collected 2010/2012 ...
TTTGGCATATTCATGCCAAAACACCTCGCGGGATAGTGGTGTGTGAACAGTAACTTAAAATTCACTAAAAATACAAAGAATATCATTTGTATTTTTAACTGAAAGATGATATAATAATAAAGCTTGTGGAAGGAATATTTTCCATATGTTTCCGCACAGGCATAATACCTATGAAATATTGGAAAAGAGGATTAAAGGAAATGAGCGATAAAACAATCTTAGAGCAGTGGCGTGCCATCGCCTATGACCAGCAGGCAGACCGTAATAAACTTCAGAGATTTTGGGCAAATTATTTTAATATTGAAAAAGGAATTTATGAGCAGCTTCTTAGCAACCCGGATGAGGTAGTAACCGGTACAGTTAAGGAACTGGCTGAGAAATACGGACAGGAAGTTCTGACAATGGTTGGTTTTCTTGATGGAATCAATGACAGTCTGAAGATTCCGAATCCGATTGAGACAATGGATGAGAACACAAAGGTTTCTCTGTGCTTCGATAAAGAACTTCTTTATAAGAATATGGTAGATGCAAGAGCTGACTGGCTGTATGAACTGCCACAGTGGGATGAGATCTTTACACCGGAGAAGAGAAAAGAACTTTATCTCGAGCAGAAGAAATCAGGAACAGTTGTCAAAGCAAAGAAAATCGGACGTAATGATCCTTGTCCTTGCGGAAGCGGCAAGAAATATAAATATTGCTGCGGTAAGAATGCGTAAGCATCCAAATCTGGAATATATTATCGTGCTTGGTGCCCATGTAGAAGGTACCCGGCTTACAAAAGCCCTTCTGGAACGTACCAGGAGGGCTTTACAGTATATGGAAGAAAATCCTGAGACTAAGGCTGTTCTGTCCGGAGGAAAAGGGGACGGAGAATCTATCACAGAAGCTCAGGCAATGTGCAATTATCTTGTGGAACATGGAATTGACAGAGAACGACTGATCCTGGAAGAGAAATCTACCAGCACAACAGAGAATCTGAAGTTCAGTCTGGGAATGATCGGACTGAATCATTCGGTTGGCATTGTCACCAATAATTTTCATGTTTTCCGGGGAACGGCCATAGGAAAGAAATGTGGATGCAGAGAAATTTATCCCATTCCTTCCAGATACCGTTCATGGAGACTTCTGATATATATTCCAAGAGAAATCCTGGCAATCATCAAAGATAAGCTGATGGGAAATATGTGACTGTTATGCGAATCACTATTTGACAGAGAAATATTTTTCCTTAATAACAGAAACCGGCATTTCCTGTCCGGTCCAGATTTGGAAAGCTTTAGCCCCCTGATGAAGAAGCATATACATGCCATTAAAGGTCTGGCATCCGGCTGCTTTAGCCTCTCTGAGCAGTCGGGTTTCCTGTGGCTCATAGACAACATCTGCCACTACAAGCTCAGGATGGAACAGAGATGTATCTTTGATGATGGTATCGTCGATATCCGGAACCATGCCTACAGAGGTTGCATTGATCAGCAGATAACTCTGTGCAATGGAATCTCGCAATGCAGTATGATCATCATTGTCGAAGAGGCAGACCTGACAACCTGTTTTAGCAGAGAGATTCTCAGCGAATTTCTGTGTGCGATTCCAGTATCTGCTGGTGCGGCGGGCAAAAATATGTACAGAAGCCGCACCGTCCAGGGCAGACTGTGCACAGATGGCCATCGAAGCTCCTCCTACTCCCATGACAGTTATATTTTTACCGGTAATATCATGTCCCGCATCACGTACAGATTGCATAAAACCGTACCCGTCTGTATTGTATCCGATTAACTTTCCGTTATCGTTCAGTACAGTATTGACAGCACCGATCAGTTGGGCTTCAGGGGAAAGCTCATCCAATAATTCTACAATTTTATTCTTATTCGGCATGGTAAGGTTGAAACCGCGAATGCCGCAAGTCTTTAATCCTGCAACTGCTGCAGGAAGAGTTTCTTCATTTACATCAAAACATAAATATACATAGTCAAGCCCGAGAAGGCGAAATGATTCATTATGCATCAAAGGGGAAATGCTGTGTGCCACCGGGCTTCCTAAAAGCGCGGTAAGACCTGTGTGTCCGGTAATATTATTCATGTTAAAATCCTCCAGTCTGTTTTGTAGCAGAGACATAAAATACTGTCTGAATTGTGACAGTATAGAAGATGCCCTTCTAAAACATAGAAATTATCTATCATTTTATTCTAACTTCAATTATATGTCAATACATGTTCATTTTGGTTTATATGATAAAAACTGTCGATTTAGTGCGACAAATAATAAGACATAATTCCTCCGTTTTGACAAAATCCGCATACTTTATCACGTATAATGAATCTCACTTACCGAAGTGAAGGAGAAGTCAGAGGCAGTATCAGACGGAGGGAAGGAAATGCATTACGAAATATACATAGATGTAGTTTTTTTCACAAATCTCCTGATAGATTACATATTGATCAGATTTACAGGAATATTATTCCGATGTGGAAGAAGCAGAAAAAGAGCTCTTCTGGGAGCTGCTGCAGGTGCGGTGTTTTCCTGCTGGATCATTTATCTGCAATCTTTTCTGAAGTCTGGGATTTTTCTTCCGGCACTTGTCCTGCTGCATGGTGGCTGTGCTGCAGGAATGCTTGTGATCGGATGTAATCTGAAAAGGGGAAGTCTGCTGCTTAAAGCAATACTTACACTGTATTTTGCCGCATTTCTGTGTGGAGGGTTCTGGGAAGTGATCGTCAGTGATAAGTTGACAGTCAAAATGTTTCTGATCCTTGCAGCAGCAACGTGGTCCGGCATTACAGCGTTGTCATATCTGATGGATTCCATGAGAATACGGACAAAGAATATCTATCCGATAACCATATACTATAAAGGATGTGGATATTCTTTTCAAGGATTTTATGATTCCGGAAATCTGCTTATGGATTCTGTAAACGGAAAACCTGTATCTGTAGGGACAGAAAAAGTTTTATCTGAAATATGTTCAGAAGAAACCGTAAGCTGTTTAAAACACCTGAAAGAAAATCCCGGAGAGTCTGGGAAACCGGGAACTGCCGGGCTTCATCCACATTTTACTTTTTTTCACAGTATAGGAAAAGAACAGGGGATGATGCTGGCTGTTACTTTTGAGAGACTCTGCATTCAGACTCCAGCAGAGGTTGTCTGCATAGACAATCCGGTATTTGCATTTTCATTTGAAACATCCGCTTTTGGTAAGGAATACGAGGTACTTTTGAATTCCAGATTACTTTAACGGGAGGGGTTGTGACTATGAGCTGTTATCCATTACAGGTAGTGTCAAGAATGGTGATGAACCGTTCAGGAGAAGTTTTTTATATTGGTGGAAATGATGTGCTGCCGGCACCACTGGAGCCGAAGCGTGAGGCGTTTATACTGCAGAAGCTTGGAACAGGGCAGGAAGAAGAAGCGAAGTCTGTTCTGATCGAACATAATTTAAGGCTTGTGGTGTATATTGCAAAGAAGTTTGATAACACAGGAGTCGGGGTGGAGGATCTGATCTCAATCGGAACGATTGGGCTGATCAAGGCGATCAATACCTTTAATCCTGTAAAAAACATCAAGCTTGCCACTTATGCATCCAGATGTATAGAGAATGAGATCCTGATGTATCTTCGCCGCAACAGTAAGACAAAGATGGAAGTGTCCATAGACGAACCGCTGAACGTAGACTGGGATGGAAATGAACTCCTGCTTTCTGATATTCTGGGAACTGATGAGGATGTGATTTCAAGACGTCTGGAAGATGAAGTGGAGATTTCGTTGTTATCAAAGGCAATTAGAAAGCTTTCACCGCGTGAGCAGACGATCATCCGCCTTAGATTTGGTCTGGGAAAGGAGAATGCTGCAGAGAAAACACAGAAAGAGGTTGCAGACCTTCTGGGAATTTCTCAATCATATATTTCCAGGTTGGAAAAAAGGATCATGAAGAGATTGAAAAAGGAAATTGTGAAATATGAATAGACGTAATTGGGGAATGTAGTATAATGATATAAAGGATAGTAACTATTCAGCAATCCGACTGTAACTGTGAAAGCACTGAACGGTTATAATATAAGCAAACTGTGGGAACTGTTTTGCAGTGGGCGATTCACAGATATCAAGTCGGGGAAAGAAAAAAGGACAGAAGAGAAAAGTGAAGTTAAATAAAATACAGACAGAAAAAAACAAAGATAAAACTCTGAGGCAGGATACAGAAAGCTGCATACTGGCAGATTGCAGTTTATGTCCGAGAAATTGCCATGTAGACAGAACAGCCGGAAAAACCGGATACTGTGGAATGAATCAGAAGGTTAAGATTGCAAGGGCAGCTTTGCATATGTGGGAAGAACCATGTATTTCGGGAACCAGAGGTTCTGGGGCAGTCTTTTTTACAGGATGCAATCTGAGATGCTGTTTCTGCCAGAACCGGGAAATTGCCATTGGTGACAGTGGCCTTGAGATCACCGAGGAAAGACTGGCAGAAATATTCCTGGAACTGCAGGAAAAGGATGCTGCAAATATCAATCTGGTAACCGGAACACATTATATTCCACAGATCATCGCAGCTTTGGACTGTGCAAAGAAGCATGGGCTTAATATTCCGGTTGTCTATAACTGTGGTGGATATGAGAACACAGAGACATTGAAACTTCTGGACGGATATGTGGACATTTATCTTCCGGATTACAAATATGCGGAGAGCGAATTGGCGGTGAAATTTTCACATGCGAATGATTATCCTGAAAGGGCTATGGAAGCAGTTAATGAGATGGTACGCCAGACAGGAATGCCACAGTTTGATGCAGAGGGATATATGAAACGTGGGACTATTGTGAGACATCTTATATTGCCGGGGCATACAAGAAATTCAAAGAAGGTTCTGAAACTTTTACATAAGACTTTTGGAAAGCAGATTTATATCAGTATCATGAATCAGTATACGCCGGTTTTTGAGCAGAAAGAATATACAGAACTGAATCGTTGTGTAACCAGAAGAGAATATGAAAAAGTTCTGGACTATGCATTTGAGCTTGGGATTGAAAATGGATTTTTTCAAGATGGTGAAACTGCCAGAGAGAGTTTTATTCCTGCGTTTGATTATGAAGGTGTGAGAAAAATGCCATAAAATAAAAAACTCCCATAAATGGAAGGAGGCCGGTACTTTCGTACCGGCGCGTATGAAAAAGAAAAATATTTATAAGAAAGATTCATCATCTTTCTAAAGTTCATTATATCCAATAAATATGAATAAAATATGAATATGGTGTAAAAAAATAAAATTTGTTTTACCAAAATGTTTTTAGAATTTCTTCCATGTATCCCTTACAAACAATATCAGTAACGGGAAAATCTCAAGACGTCCTGCCAGCATATCAAAAGTAAGGATAAGCTTTGAAAACCAGGAGAACATGCCGAAGTTTCCGGTAGGTCCTACCAGTTCCAGACCAGGTCCGATATTATTAAAGGTTGCCGCAACCGCCGTAAAATTCGTGATCAGATTGAAATCGTCAAAGGCAATCAGGAATATGGAGGATGCAAAAATCAGCATATATACAATGAAGAAAATATTTGTGGAACGAACAACTTCATGTGGGATGGCTTTGCCGTCCATTTTTATTTTCTTTACCGCATTTGGATGCAGAAAAATATGAAGCTCCTTGCGGACTGTTTTGCAGAGAATCAGGATTCTGGATACTTTAATGCCGCCGCCTGTACTTCCGGCACATGCACCGATAAACATCAGCAGTACCAGGATTGTCCGCGAAATTTCCGGCCAGGTATTAAAATCTGTTGTTGCATATCCGGTTGTTGTGATAATGGAACCAACCTGGAAAGCTGCCTGCTGAAAAGCTTTGGCTGCACTTCCGAAAATATGGTAAATATTGCAGGTGATGATAAGAATTGCAATACCGATGATTCCGAAATAATACCGCACTTCTTCCATTTTAAAAGCCTGAGCAAATTTTTTTGTGATAATGAAAAAGTAAGCATTAAAGTTAACGCCAAATAAAATCATAAATACAGTAATGACTACCTGCAGATATGTACTGTAACTGGCCATGCTGTCATTTTTAATACCAAATCCTCCGGTACCTGCAGTACCGAAAGCTGTACATATGGAGTCAAACAGCGGCATACCACCGACCAGAAGAAGCAGGATCTGGATCACTGTCATTACGAAATAAATAGAATACAGAATTTTGGCAGTTGACTGTACTTTTGGCGCAAGCTTGCTTACAGATGGTCCGGGACTCTCCGCTTTCATAAGATTCATATGATAACCGCCGGTAAGTGGCAGAAGGGAGAGGATGAAAACCAGAACACCCATTCCGCCGATCCAGTGCGTGAAGCTTCTCCACATCAGCATACAATGAGGAAGTGCCTCCACATCGCTGAGAATGCTGGCTCCTGTTGTAGTAAAACCCGAAACTGTTTCAAATAATGCATCTACAGGATTTGGAATGCTTCGGCTGATCACAAAGGGGATTGCTCCTATGATACTCAGAACGATCCAGCTTAATGCTACAGTCACGAAACCTTCTTTTGTGTAGAAAGCCTTTCTTGTCGGCTTTTTCCTGGTGAGAGGAAGCCCGATGACCAGGCATAAAGCAATCGTGATCAGAAAAGCTACACCGGAAGTTTCCTGATAGATCAGTGCCGTAATTGCGGGCAGAGCCATAAATACAGCTTCAATTTCCAGAATCATTCCGATGATATAGATAATAATGGAATAGTTCATAATTCGGCTCCTTTATTTTTCCAGAATATCTGTAATATCGCGAAGGCCCTTCTGAGAAGTTACTATGATAACGGTATCTCCGACCTGAATGGTATCCTGGCCTCGGGGAATCTTGACCTGACCATTTCGGTTCAGGTAACCTACAAGGAGGTTTTTCTTCAGGTTCAGTTCAGATAATGGAATGCCTGTTACCGGTGAATTTTCGCGGATGGCAAATTCCAGAGCTTCTGCCTGATTATCCAGGATATGATAAAGGGTTTCAATATTGCTGCCGATGCTGTTCTGCATGGCACGTACATACTGCAGGATATAGTCGGCTGTGATATATTTCGGATAAATGACGCTTCCGATATCAAGGTTATCAATGACATCATCAAAGGCAAGGCGGTTTACCTTGGCAATCAGTTTGGCATTGGAAACTGTTTTGGCAAAGAGTGAAAGGAAAACATTTTCCTCATCCATGTTTGTGAGTGATACAAAAGCCTCTGTGCGTGAGAGTCCCTCTTCCATAAGGAGAGAACGATTGGTTCCGTCTCCGTTAATGATAGTTGCCTCCGGAAGCAGATCACTTAAGGTTTCACAGCGGGACTCATTCTGTTCAATGATCTTAACGGAGATGTTCATATCAAGCAGGGCTTTTGTAAGGTAATAGGAAATGGTTCCTCCGCCGACAATAATGGCGTTTTTTACCTGATTGGTTTTCAGGCCGATCTTTTTGAAAAAGGCTGCTGCATTCACCGGGGAAGCAAGAATGGAAACCATATCCCCGTCGTGGATCACCTGATTACCGCCGGGAATAGATACATGATCCCGACTTTCTACTGCGCAGAACAAGACATCGCATTTCAGGGCTTCCGTAATGCGTGAGATTGTCATGCCATCCAGATTAAATTCAGGAAGCACTTTAAATTTCAGCATTTCCACGCGACCACGTGCGAAAGTATCGATCTTGATAGCTGAAGGGAAGCGTAAGAGACGGGAAATTTCCTGTGCAGCTGCAAGCTCCGGGTTAATGATCATAGTAACACCCAGACGCTTCTTGATGAAGCTGATCTCTTTGGCATAGATAGGATTGCGGACACGGGCAATCGTCTGGCAATGGCCGGTTTTCTGTGCAATCAGGCAGCAGAGAAGATTCATTTCATCAGAACCGGTTACGGCAATCAGGATATCTGCATTCTCAATACCTGCTTCCACCAGCGTGTTGATACTTGCACCGTTTCCCACGATACCCATGGCATCAATGTCATTCTGAAGGGAAGTGATCACATTAGAAGAAACGTCTATAAGAGTAATGTCGGATTCTTCTTCCTGAAGCTGTTCTGCCAGGGTACGTCCAACTTTACCGCACCCAACAATAATTATCTGCATAATTCCTCCAATAAGGGGGCTGTCACATAATATCTATGTGAGACAGCCCCTTTTATATCATATTTTTGTTTGTAATTGCTCAATATTTTTGGCAATTACTTTTGTGGCTATTAAGCTAAGAATACTATAGCACCACCGGATATATTTGTAAAGCAAATATGAAATTTCTGTGATTTTTAAGATGGAGCGTATTACTGTTCATTCCGTTCTCAGTAACACGCTTCGCGATGCTAATCGCATAAATTCGCGCAGTATGTCGCAGGTTTTGGCTGCGTACTTTATTTATTGCTGTTGCATGATGCAGTGCAGGGATTATCAAATCCCGGGGTAAAAGCATAGAAGTTTTTGGCATCAAGTTCTTCCTGAATGGACTGAAGAGCTTCCCCAAATCTCTGGAAATGAACAACTTCTCTGGCACGCAGGAATTTGATGGGATCCGCAATCTCAGGTATATTGCGGACTACTCTGAGAATATTGTCATAAGTAGAACGGGCTTTTTGCTCTGCAGCAAGATCCTCGAACAGATCAGTGATCGGATCACCTTTACTCTGAAATTCACATGCATTAAATGGTACGCCACCTGCTGCCTGTGGCCAGACTCCCACTGTGTGATCGATATAATACGGTCCAAATCCGGATTTCTCAATTTCCTCCATGGAAAGGTCCCGGGTAAGCTGATGTACAATAGTGGATACCATTTCCAGATGACTGAGTTCTTCTGTTCCTATGTCGTTGAGCAAAGCAGAAGTCGTTCGGTTCGGCATGGTAAAACGCTGGGAAAGATAACGCAGGGAAGCGCCGATCTCACCGTCCGGGCCACCGGAGTGCAGTACCCTATAATAGCCATGAAAACCCAGTGTTTATGCGGGTTTGCGGGATTTTTAACTCAGAAAAAATATTACAAAAATGTTAAAAAAGCTGAAATGGCACTTTTTTATGGATGGATGAAATTCAGGAAATAATGATGTCAAAAGACATTTTTCCAGATTCCTTATCATATATGATCTGTTCCACAACACTTCTGATCAGATTTCCCTTTTCTTCATAACCTACGTCTGGATTCTTCAGGACATCCGAAACAGAACGGATCTCTTTCAGGATTTCTTCTGTGTCAGGCTGCTCTGCCTGTTCTTTCTGTAATAGCTGTGAAAGGGCAGCAGTCAATTCTAACCGATCTGATACCAGACGATCCTTATTATTCTTATATTCTTCCAGAGTATCTACTCCTGCCTCATAAGCCTCTTTGATTCTGCTTTCTCTCATGGTGAGCTTACTGATTTCTTTTTGTAACTGTTCGATCTGCAGTGAATGATCAGTCTTTTTCTTTTTACATACATATGTAAATTCTGCTCCATCTAAGATCTGATCAAAATAACTTATCACAGCTTCTTCAGCCTTTTTGACTGATAAGGCAACAGAAGTCTTATGAAATCCCTTCGCGTACTTCCAGCACTGGAAATAAGGACATTTATTATTACCGGTGTAAGAAAGCGTAGCCCCGCAGACAGAACACTTTAAAAGGCCGGATAGCCAGTGCTTACAGGCAGAGACATTCCGTGCCTTGACCGGACGTTTCCGGGAAGTGATCAGCTTCTGACGCTTTTCATACCGTTCTCTGGAAAGACGTACCTCATGGTTTCCTTCAAATTCCACTCCGTTCCAGACAACAGTTCCGCAATAGAAGGGATTTCCAAGAATCCGGTCAACGCTACGCCGCTCGAAGAGTTTTCCACGTTTCGTCCGGTACCCGAGATCATTGCAACGTCTGGCAATAGCTGTCTCATCTAAGTTCTGATTATCATACAGGTCCATAATATAAGAGACAATGGCATATTCAGCCTCATTAATAACATAAGGCTTTCCATGTCCAACTGCAGTATAGCCAAGACAGGGAGATGTCTGATAGCCTTTTTGCAGGGCTTTTTCTTTCATGCCACGCAAGACCTCACCCGACAATCGAATGGAATAGTATTCATCCATCCATTCGATGATGCGCTCGATCAGGCTGCCAAAAGGTCCCTCGATCAATGGTTCAGATACACTGATCACGTCTACATTATCCTTCTTGAGCATACTCTTGTATACGATAGACTCTTCCTGGTTACGGGCGAAACGACTGAATTTCCATACCAGGATTACATCAATAGGATGAGATGGCTGCTTCGCCAGGGCAATCATCTTCTGAAACTCCGGACGCTTCTGCGCATGCCGGCCGGAAACACTCTCAGTAAAGATAAAGTCCCCGGAAACAATCATGTCATTCTTCTGAGCGTAATCCAGCAAAAGACGTTTCTGCGCATCAGGAGATAACTCTGTTTGGTCCTCTGTCGAGACGCGGATGTAAAGACATGCCACTTTACTGCTCATAAATATCACCTCGGTTTTATAAAATATGTAATTTTAAGCATAAAAATAACAGCCACACAAACGTTTGGCTTGTGTAACTGCTCCGAAGATGATAGCAATATCTTTGCTAAAGTACTGGATCTCTTCGGAGATTCTTGATCCGTCCCTGTTACCAGCAGGGGCGGTTTTTATTATAATAATTCAGAGATCGCAATTGATAAATCGGGATATATACATACTGGAATTTCATCGTCGAAAGAATACAATCCGGTACCCGATTCATTTTCAAAATCGTAGACATTTACGATACCTTTCAGGGGGTTTATAATCCAATATTCTCTGACTCCGGCCATCCGGTATTTAAATAATTTTATTCCGTAATCTTTACTCTGGGTAGCAGGAGAAACAACCTCAATTACCCAGTCAGGTGCACCATGACAACCTTTTTCATCTACTTTGTCCGGTGAGCAGACAACTGTTAAGTCTGGTTCGACATAGTTCTTGTTATCTTCATTCAGGAACACTGCAAATGGAGAGACATATGGTTTACAGGATCCGCTTTTACTTTTAATGTAATTGCGGATAGTAGCATACAGTTCACCGACGATTACCTGATGCCTGGTATTAGGTGGTGCCATCATATAGATCTGTCCATCAATCAGCTCTGCACGTTCGCCATCAGGAAGAGCGTAGATGTCATCTATTGTATAAATCCGTTCTTTGGGTAATGGCATAATGAAAACTCCTTTCGTTAATCCATTGATGTGATCACATATATACAAATGTTCGACTTGTGTAACTGCTCCGAAGATGATACAATATCTTTGCTAAAGTACTGGATCTCTTCGGAGATTCTTGATCCGTCCCTGTTACCAGCAGGGGCGGTTTTTATATGAATTTTTGTGTGATTAGCTGATTTAAACGTTCAAGCAAATCGTTTGGAAAACCCAAAACATCAAATATGCTTTGACCATTGAAATGTATGTCTTTATAAGGTGAAAGAATATTAAATAATTCGGATCTAAATCTGAATTATTAGATATTCTCAATTCAATCAATTTCTGGTGATTCCCCGTCATTCGAGGCATCTGTTCAAACGAGAATGTTTGGTTGCTGTTACCAGTAAGGGCACTTTTTGAAGACATTATTGAATGCAATGATAATTAAATAAACAGGGATTCTTCAAAAAATCTGCTTGTATAGGAATTAGGGCATCTTACCCATCCAGAAATATCAGCATCCTCAGCCCGGATATATATATAGGCACTGCCGCCAGAATATTTAATTTTATTTACAGTACATACTTCGTAAGCATCTGTTGTATAGATAATATTTCCGTTAGGGGCGTTCTTTATATTCAATGATTTTGCACATTTCCACATATTTTGTCCACCAAGAAGGGGATTGTATGATTTGGAATAAGTGACAGGATATGTAGTTTTGGAAAGCTTCAGAGAGCTTCCGGAAAGTTTATAAGTTATGGTATATTGAATAGAACCGACTCCTCCTGGCATTGACTGCATACGGATTTGAATGTAATTTGCACCAACTTTTTGAGTAAAACTATTATGGCGAGCATTGAAAGCACCTTTACGATGCGACATTAAATTGACAGCAGATACAAGTTTTCCAGATTTATAAGTCAATAATTTGTCGTAATCAATGTGATCATTATCAATGTCTTGGCATTTTAGCTTCAAAAAATGTTTATTTCCATTGAGAGTATAAAGATCTGCATTTACAAGATATATGTTTTGGGCGTTTAAACTAAAACTTTTTTTGCCATTCACCTCAATGTTCAGATAAGATTCCGACTTGAAATTTATTCGAATTTTATCAGCTTTGCCATCACCGGTGATGTCATATTTAGAGTATGCTACATTTGGCCGAATGGAAATGTTACTTTTTTGAGCTGCTTTAACAGTTAGCGGCATAGATATGGTGCTGATTGTAATTAGGGCAACTGTAAAATATTTTAATAATGTCTTTTTCATGTGAAAAACCTCCTGTATTCAAGAACTCATTCGCAGTTCTATGAGCTTTTGGTGATATCCAGTCATTCTAGACATCTGTTCAATAGTAAAATCTCTATATTCTTCCAATAGCGAATCTGGTAATAACAGCTCCGTTCTTTAATCTGTTGATGAAATCATATGTATCACCGCAAATGGTTCGAAATAAATGACATAATTATCGACAACAGCGTATACACCGTATTTAGAATGGTAACACTGTATAGCCTCTTTTAAATATTCTTCCGTAGCGTTCAGATATTCAGCCATCTCATAAAGATTTCTGCATCCTGCTTCATAAGCACTGATCAGGCCGGCAAGCCCAATCTTTAGATTGTACCCATAAAGTCGAGCTCGATACTCCTGTTTTCGGTTTTCTACCTTATTCTGGTCTAAAATGTTTCCGGAGCTGGTGCGATAATGCCCGATTTCTTCGGCAAGCACACAGGATTTTTCTGCTTGTGTTTCTATATCCTTTCGGATTGCTATGTGACTGCCGCGGATCAGGCCATCATGTTCAGTAAGAGGTTGTTCTTTAACAAGTAACCCTTCTTGATCGGCAGCAGTCAGTAATTGTTCGTAATTCAATTGGGATCACCCCTTTAGCGATTAAAATAAAACGGTTCTCTCTAAGCTGTTTGCTTGTAGTCAACAACTGCAATTTCAGTCAGCATACCTTTAACTTTTTGAATAATTTCTTCAATTCGTTCAAGTGTTTCACCATTTAAGTATTCTTCCCCACATTGAGAACACTTTTCACAAGGAACATTCTTGATAATGATATAGCATCCCTGATAATCAGTCATGTAAGTTGTTGTAGAAGATTCAATATTACCTTTGCAGTAAAAACAAGTCATTATGCATTCTCCTTTCTGGTTTTGAAATCAGATTCCCATTTATCAAAACTGGGGAAATAAGCTGTTATAAGGAACAAATCCGATTCGTGATTTCCGATGACTACATGAAGATATTTATCTTCGATGCTCATCCCCAGAATTAAACAACTGGGGTAAGGATAATCATCTGGATATTGTTCGATGATTTCTCCATTCATAATACAGGCTATTACATCTTTTAAGAATATCCTACGCTGTTCCAGCCTTTTAGCTGCGTGGAGTGTAATACGAATGTTTTTAGGTATACATAGTTTACGCAATTCCAATATATCTAATGCCATATCATTCCTCCCATTTTGAATCATCATTCATAATATCCAAATCATGCTGAACACCTTCGGGTGTTTGCTCAACATCCGTCCGGGCATGAGCTGCAAGAAGATCTTCTTCCATCTGCTGGGCGGAGAGAAGGTTCTTAGAGTAGGCGAGAACCTTTCTCTGGTTATGAGGAGACAACTGATTGCAGATTTCTATGATTTCCTTGCACTGAGCAGAGACGGAAGAGTTCTGAACAGATTCTGCTTTATTGGGAACTCTTTCCATAGGGACATCAAAACCCATAAGCCATGCTTCACTTACGTTCAATGCTGATGCAATAGCATCTATATTATTTTGTCTAGGCTTATATTTTCCTGATATATATGAACTAAGTTGTCCTTTATCAATATTGGCCCTTGCTGCCAACTGAGTTTGAGTAATTTCACGAATTTCCAAACCTTGTTTTATTCTTTCTTTTATATCGACCTTGTCCAAAGCAAAACCTCCTTAAAGATTTCTTTAATAGAATTATAAAACAGAGTTAAGAAAATATCAATGATTATTTATAAAAATTGAGAAAAACTTAAAAACGCCATTGACATATTTACATAGCAATGGTATTATACAGGCAGTTGAGATAAACTCAACTATAGGAGGTGAAAGAAAATGTCTTACGACTATAGAAAATTGCGCGGGCGCATAAGAGAAAAATTTGGCACGCAAGCTGAATTTTCAAGGAATATTGGATTATCAGAAGTGTCTGTTAGCAATAAATTAAACAATGTGGTGGACTGGGGACAGGATGAAATGGAGAGTGCAATAGTTGCATTAGAGATTCCTCTTTCCGATATTCATTCTTATTTTTTTACCCATTTAGTTGAGAAAAACTCAACTAAATAATCGAATATCCAGAAAGAGGTGAGATAAGTGAACTATATGCATGCGACAGAAGAAAACTATAAAACATGCGAAGAAATAATTCGATTGTTACATAAAAAAGAAATTTCTTTGTCACAATCCTACGCAATTTTAGATTGCGTTAAGACCAAAATTGCGCAGGACACGAAAGTAGGGGAGTTTATTGCATTTTCTCACGAAGCGCCTTAATTGCTTTAAATGTAGATTGAATAGAATCTTCATCTGAACAGCAGATAAAAGCTGCTAATTCACATTGCGCAGAGTTTCCATTGTTTAAGGCAATGTTATGTGGAACGTGAAAAACACAATCGGAGCGACATACGCCGTTGATAAAAGGACAAAATGTAAGCTTATTCATAACGTACCTCCTTTCTATTAAATTCAGATATGCCAGTATCTGTAATACAAGAATAGGAGAAACACAAAGAAAAGTCAATGGATGGATATCCAGAAAGAGGTGAGAACAAGGAAAACTCAATGGGAAGAAGAGGATGAAATGATTCGTAGGGCACTTCGTGAAGCAGCACAGATAGCAACCATAGTATTTTCCATAGTTGCTATCATATTTAGCATTATCGCACTAATGCAATGATGCTAATCATAAGAGCAGCAAAAGAAATTAACAAAGCGATCCACGATCGTATTTCACTGAATATAAAATGCAAGGACGATCTTTGATATTCGTGAATAGCCACTAGGCCGAAGTGGGTAATACAAAAACAGTCATCTAAGTAGATATCTGTTTTGGAAAGATGCCCAAGAGTTTTACGGATATAACGTTTTTCGAGTAAATAAGAAAGCGAATCTGCAACAAATGCAGGATCGGCATCAAGATTTGCGGATATTTCACGCAGTGACCATTGGTGTTTAAGAAATTTTTTTAATAAGGAGCAGGAAGCTGAGTCAATCATAACAATCTCCTTTCAATAAATTTTAGTATGCCAGTACCATGTAATACAAGAATAGAAGAAGCACAAATAAAAGTCAATGGGGATATTCAGAAAGAGACAATAGAAATAGAAAGCGGGACAAAGGGTGGAAATGGCAGAAATGCCTGGGAATAGATGTGCGAGGCGTGAAATGGATTTCACAGTGCTTCCAGCTGAGTGCCGAAAGCACTGCAAAACAGCTACATATCGTGCTTATCCATTAAGTCAATGACCTGCAAGATAAGCAGGATAACTTCGAGAATACTTTTCAGTAAATCCCTTTAGCTGCACCTCCTATCTTGGGAAGTGTCCCTGAGTTGTTACCCCTTGGCAACTCCTTTCTGGTTATGTACCAAATTAGACTAAAACCTAAAGTAACAATTCAATAATAACACTTTTATAGATTAAAGTCTATGAAAAGAGGAAGAAAAAATGATTTATGAAAAAATCAAGCATCTGGCAGCAGAAGAGGGAATCTCAATTGCGGCTTTGGAGAAAAAATTAAACATCGGGAATGGAACTATCCGTAAATGGAACGAAGCATCTCCGACATTCGAAAATGTTTTTAAGGTCGCAAAGCACTTTGATGTAAGCATGGATTATTTTGCAGAATGGGGAGACGGACACAGTGACAATGAGAACCCCGCATAACCTGATTGCATAGTATAGCAAAAGAAGAGGTGAGGAAGATGTCAGAACTAAAACTGGTAACAAGAAATATCCGCATTAATGGAATTCAGCATAAAGCCAGTGATATGTCAGAAGAAGAAATCAAATGCCTGCTCATCCAGAGGCAGGATGAACTTCTTCTGAATATGAACTACGAAAGAAAAGCCGCCGGTTAAGGCGGAGAAAGAAGGACAAGCATTAAAACTGAGGTGGTTAAAATAGATGGATTCAGCAACCAGATCAATGCATTTTTAAAATTCTGCAGATCATGCCAGGAATTAAATAGAATTGCGGCAAGTAATGAAACTGATCTGGACAATAAGACGCAGGATATCTTACATAACATTGAACTTAACGACAACTATCCAGACGATTATGTTTTACAAGGTCTTGCACTGAGGGAAATCAGAAAGAGACGCAGGGAAGCCAAAGACATTCAAAGAATAATGACCCCGATCGTGCAGTGGACAGATCAGAATCAGAAAACGATCAATGAGCTTGAGAGGCTTCTTGGCGCAGTCAGGAAAGCAGAGAAAAGTACGACCGGAAGAACGTATATGAACCGAACCAATGCACTGGAAAAAATTTTGGGTGAAGAATAGGGGAAGGACAAGCATTATGAAACAGTACATAATCATAGCCCTCTGCATCCTTGCAGGGAAATATGTGGACATCCCGATCTGGTTTAATATCCTCTTTGGGATATCCGCATACTGGACAATAAGCCAGTTTGATAAATGGGAGGAATAGCAACCAATAAAAAAGGATTCTCCAGAGGTGCCACTCCGAAGAATCCAAGAGATGATAGTTTATTACCCTTTTAGTATAAGGGAGAAAGAGAGAAAACACAAGTATGAGTATGAAAATCAATAAGTTAGAAATTGAAAATGTAAAGCGTATCAAAGCTGTAAAGGTAGAACCTAAGGCTAATGGTCTTACTATAATTGGTGGAAATAATAATCAGGGAAAGACATCAGTTCTTGATTCTATTGCATGGGTACTTGGTGGAGAACGCTACAAACCGTCACAAGCAACCAGAAAAGGTTCTGTGATTCCGCCAACGTTACATATCGTAATGAACAATGGCCTTGTAGTGGAACGTAAGGGAAAGAACAGTGCACTGAAAGTTACAGATCCTAATGGACAGAAGGCAGGCCAGCAGCTTCTGAATGATTTTGTGGAACAGCTTGCCTTGGATCTTCCTAAATTTATGGAAGCTTCTGGTGTGGAGAAAGCAAAAATCCTTTTACAGGTCATTGGCGTTGGTCCTCAGCTTACTCAGCTTGAACAGCAGGAAAAAGAACTTTATCAGGAACGTTTATATATTGGACGTACTGCAGATCAGAAAGAGAAATTTGCAAAGGAACAGCCGTATTATGCGGATGCTCCCAAAGACCTGATATCTGTCTCTGAACTGATTCATCAGCAACAGGAAATCCTTGCAAGAAACGGGGAGAATCAGAGAAAGCGTGAACAGCTGCATCAGTTGGAACAGAGATACCAGCATATCAATGAGCAGATGGCAAATCTGCTGGTTGAACAGAAAAAGGTGGAGGATGATCTGGAAATTGCCAGAAAATCCGCATTGGATCTGCACGATGAATCTACAGAAGAACTTGAACAGAATATTTCCAATATTGAAGAAATCAACCGGAAAATCAGGGCAAATCTTGACAAGGAAAAAGCAGAAGATGATGCCAAGAATTATCGTGATCAGTATAATTCGCTGACAAAAGATCTTGAAGATGTCAGGGATAAAAAAGCTGAGTTATTAAATGCAGCAGAACTTCCGCTTCCAGAATTGTCTGTTAAGGAAGGAAAGCTGATCTATAAAGGGCAGGAGTGGGATAATATGTCTGGTTCTGACCGATTAAAAGTATCAACTGCAATTGTGAGAAAGCTGAATCCAAATTGTGGCTTTGTACTTCTGGACAAGCTGGAACAGATGGACATGAAGTCATTACAGGAGTTTGGAGAGTGGCTGGAAACAGAAGGTCTTCAGGCAATCGCAACAAGAGTAAGTACTGGCGATGAGTGTTCAATTATTATCGAAGACGGATATGTGGTTGGGCATCAGACACCGGAAGAACCTAAAAAGAAAGAATGGAAGGCAGGTGCATTTTAAATGGAGATTACAAGAGGTAAGATCTCATGCGCAAAAAAAGTTGTTATTTATGGACCGGAGGGAATTGGCAAATCGACATTTGCCAGTCAGTTTCCTGATCCGGTGTTTATTGATACAGAAGGAAGTACGAATTCTATGGATGTAGCAAGACTACCCAAGCCTACAAGCTGGCAGATGCTTTTGGACGAAATCCAATATGTGAAGTCTCATCCAGATGTATGCAAAACATTAGTTGTCGATACTATTGATTGGGCTGAATCCATGTGTATTCAGAATATCTGTGATAAACACCAGAAATCAGGTATTGAAGATTTTGGTTATGGAAATGGTTATGTCTACACAAAGGAAGAGATGGGACGTTTCCTGAATAGGCTTTCAGAACTTATTGAAGTTGGTGTTAATGTCGTACTGACAGCACATGCTCAGATCCGCAAATTTGAACAGCCAGATGAGCTGGGAGCCTATGACAGATGGGAATTGAAGCTTGGAAAGAAAACAGCTTCACAGACTTCGCCACTGATTAAGGAATGGGCCGACATGCTGCTGTTTGCAAATTATAAGACATTTTCTGTTGCAGTAGACGATAAAGGTCAGAAGAGAAAAGCACAGGGCGGTGAACGTGTGATGTACACTTCTCATCATGCCTGCTGGGATGCGAAAAACCGCTATGAATTACCAGAACAGGTTCCGTTCAGTTTTTCATCGATCGCACACGTTATCGAAAGCAAATCAACTGAACAGCCAAAAACAAAGTCACAGACAACATATCAGGTGGAATCGTCAAAGACTTCACAGTCTATGTCAGAACCGGTTCAGCAGACATACACTGCAGGTGAGCAGATGAATTTTCCATTGAATGAACTGGTTAAACAGGAAGAACAGAAATCTTTTCCTGCACAGGATCCAGATATCCCGAAAGCTTTACGTGATCTGATGGAAGCCAATCATGTAGATGAGTGGGATATTCAGAATGTAGTGGCTGCCCGAGGATATTATCCTGCAGATGTGAAGATCAAAGATTACGATAAGGACTTTATTGATGGTTGCCTGGTTGGAGCGTGGCAGCAGGTTTATGGAATGATCAGAGAAATGAAAGAAAAACAGGAAATACCATTTAACAATTATTAAGGAGGACAAACAATATGGTAACAGAAGGAAGAGAATTTGGATGGGAAGACACGATTAAGGAAGATGCTCAGGAATTTGAGCCACTGCCAGAAGGTGATTACAATGTCACAATTGAAAAGTTCGACAGAAGCAGATCATCAGGAAGTGGAAAGCTTCCAGCCTGCAACATGGCAGTTGTGTACTTTCATGTACATGCGCCGAACAGAGAAATAATTATCCGTGAGAATTATGTGCTTCACAGCAGTCTGGAATGGAAATTATCAGAATTGTTCCGTGGTGTAGGGCTGAAAAAAGAGGGAGAAGAACTCCGTATGGACTGGAGCGCATTGCCGGGTAAAAATGCCCGTGCAAAGATCGGACTGAGAGCTGGAACAAGAGATTCATCAAAGAAATACAATTACATTGAGAAACTTTATCCGAAAGAAGCATCAAAGCCGGCATTTACACCAGGAGGATTTTAAAAAATGGAGTTGAGACCATATCAGCAGGAAGCAAAGAATGCAATCTTTGAACAGTGGGACAGCGGAGTGTTAAAAACTCTGCTGGTTCTTCCTACAGGATGCGGTAAGACAGTAGTTTTTGCAAAAGTGACGGAAGAATGTGTTCGCCAGGGAAACAGAGTACTTATACTTGCACACCGTGGAGAGTTACTGGATCAGGCTGCTGATAAGCTGAAAAAGACAACAGGACTTGGATGCGCAGTAGAAAAAGCAGAATCTTCATGTCAGGGCACATGGTTTCGTGTAGTTGTTGGTTCTGTTCAAACGCTTATGAGAGAGAAACGTCTGAGTAGTTTTGATTCGGATTATTTTGATACAATCATCATAGATGAAGCCCATCATTGTATTTCAGACAGCTACCAGAGAATACTGCAGCATTTTTCAGGAGCACATGTGCTTGGAGTTACAGCTACACCAGATAGAGGTGACATGAAAAATCTTGGTACATTTTTTGAATCTCTTGCCTATGAATATACACTTCCGAAAGCGATTAAGGAAGGGTACCTGTCTCCGATAAAAGCATTAACGATTCCATTAAAGCTTGATATGAGCGATGTGTCTGTGCAGGCTGGTGATTTTAAAGCAAGTGATATCAGCACAGCGCTGGACCCGTATCTGCAGGGAATTGTAGAAGAAATGAAAAAGTACTGCCAGGATAAAAAAACAGTTGTATTTCTTCCGTTGGTGAAGACTAGTCAAAAATTTCGCGATCTACTGAATAAATATGGTTTCCGTGCTGCAGAAGTAAATGGAGATAGCCAGGATAGGGCTGAAATCTTAAAAGATTTTGATTCTGGAAAATACAATGTACTGTGTAACTCTATGCTCCTTACGGAAGGCTGGGATTGTCCATCGGTAAACTGTATCGTGGTTCTCAGACCGACAAAGATCAGGAGTCTTTATTGCCAGATGGTTGGACGTGGCACCAGATTGTCACGAGAAACAGGAAAAGATCATCTGTTGTTGCTGGATTTCCTCTGGCACACAGAGAGGCATGAACTGTGCCATCCGGCAAGCCTGATCTGTGAAAATGCAGAAGTTGCTCAGAAGATGACGGAGAATCTAGAAAAAGAAGCCGGTATTCCGGTTGATATCGAAGAAGCAGAGAAAAAGGCATCAGAGGATGTGGTAGCGCAGCGTGAAGAATCTCTTGCGAAACAGCTTGCTGAAATGAAAAGGCGGAAGAAGAAACTTGTAGATCCACTGCAATTCGAGATGTCAATCCAGGCAGAAGATTTATCAAGCTATGTGCCGTCTTTTGGATGGGAGATGGGACCGCCATCTGATAAACAGAAAAATACATTGGAAAAATTGGGCATTCTTCCAGATCAGATTGATAACGCAGGGAAAGCAGCTAAAATTCTTGATCGATTGGAAAAGCGGAAAACAGAAGGACTTACCACTCCAAAACAGATCCGATTTTTAGAGAGTAGAGGTTTTCAGCATGTTGGTACATGGCAATTTGAGACAGCGAAGAACCTGATTGACCGAATCGCCGGTAATGGATGGAGAATTCCGAGTGATATTGTACCGCAGGAATATAAAGGAGCGTAAACATGGAACAGAGGACAAGCCTTGCAGAAATAATTGAATACATCGATCCCGGATCACTAAACTATCAGGATTGGGTGAATGTTGGAATGGCGCTAAAACTGGAAGGCTATCCGGTCAGTATATGGGAACAGTGGAGCCAGAAAGATATCAGCAGATACCATTCCGGAGAATGTGAGCGGAAATGGAGATCTTTTTCAGGATCTTCATCTCCGGTGACTGGTGGGACTATCGTCCAGATGGCAATCGAACATGGCTGGATACCTGAAAGAGGACATGAACTGGACTGGAACGACAGTATTCAGATTGACAATGATCGTGTTGTTGTTGATAAAAACTGGCTGGAAGGCAGAGAGATTCAGGAACCAAAGAACTGGAATCCAGCAGAGCAGTTGATCACGTATCTGGAAACATTATTCGAAGCAGGAGAAAATGTAGGATATGTAACTGGTAGCTGGGAGAAAACAGATGAGAAAGGTACCCGCTGGTTACCTCAAAAAGGTTCCTGGGATCGAACTGCAGGACAACTTATTGAACAATTGGACAGCTGTAATGGAGACATAGGAGCAGTACTTGGTGATTATAACCCAGAAGCTGGTGCATGGATCCGATTTAATCCATTAGACGGAAATGGTTGTAAAAATGAAAATGTGACGGAGTACAGATATGCTTTGGTCGAATCAGATCATATGGATATCGAACAGCAGAATGCTATTTTACGTGAACTGGAGCTTCCTATTGCATGTCTGGTTTATTCTGGAAAGAAAAGTCTTCATGCAATCGTGCGTGTAGATGCAGCGGATTATAACGAATACAGAAAACGCGTCGATTATCTTTATGAAGTATGCCAGAAAAACGGTATTGACGTAGATACACAGAACAGGAACCCTTCCAGACTGTCCAGAATGCCTGGTATACAGCGTGGTGAAAAGAAGCAGTTCATTGTAGATACCAATCTGGGGAAAGCATCCTGGAATGAATGGTATGAGTGGATTGAAGGTGTAAATGACGATCTTCCGGAACCAGAGGGATTGGAAGCAGTATGGGGTAAGCTTCCAGAGCTGTCACCGTGCTTGATTGAAGGAATACTCAGAAAAGGACATAAGATGCTGATCGCAGGTCCTTCAAAAGCTGGAAAATCATTCCTGCAGATTGAATTATGTATTGCTATCGCAGAAGGGAAAAAGTGGCTGCAATGGCATTGCGCGCAGGGACGCGTGATGTACGTCAATCTGGAACTTGACAGAGCCAGTTGCCTGCATCGATTTAAGGATGTTTATACTGCAATGGGAATCGCTCCGGAAAACCTTCAGAATATTGATATCTGGAATCTACGTGGAAAATCTGTACCAATGGATAAGCTGGCTCCAAAGTTAATCAGAAGAGCAGCAAAGAAAAATTACACAGCAATCATCATAGACCCAATATATAAGGTCATTACAGGTGATGAGAACAGTGCAGATCAGATGGCAAATTTTTGTAATCAGTTTGATAAAGTATGCACGGAACTTGGCTGTGCAGTGATTTACTGTCATCATCACAGCAAAGGAAGTCAGGGAGGAAAGAAATCGATGGATCGTGCTTCTGGATCCGGTGTATTTGCCCGTGATCCGGATGCACTGCTGGACTTGATAGAATTGGAACCAACAGAAGCATTAATGAAGCAGGAGGAGAATAAGGCGTTGTGTGGAGCCTGCAAGGCGTATCTGGATGCTCATTATAAGCAACAAAATGATTTATCACAAGATGATCTGTTGAGCAGCACACAAATGATGGACTATTGTAGAGAACATCTGGATAAATGGCAGATAAAAGCACTGGAAAAGCAAATAGAAGCTGCTAAAGGCACAGTGAAAGCAAAGACAGCATGGAGAATCGAGGGAACCCTTAGAGAGTTTCCAAAGTTTGAGCCGGTTAATATGTGGTTTGATTATCCGGTGCACTGCCTGGATCAGGTAGGAAGTCTTAAGGATCTGCAACTGGAAGCAGAGAAACCGATGTGGGAAAAAGCAGTTCAGAAAAGGAAAGAAAATACTCAGAAGACCCGTGAACGTAAGCTGAATGAATTTGAAATTGCATTTCAGAATATTGAACTTGATGGACGCGAAGTTCCGGCTCAAGAACTGGCAAAAGCACTCAATGTAAGCTCAAAAGAAATGCTTTCATGGCTTGGTGATACTGCGAGGCAAAAGAAGGAACTGAGGAAAAAATTTGAAAAATATATGGGCGAAGATGGACGCGCTTATATCAAAAGAAAGGGTGCACAAGACTGAGCACAACCTAGATTGTGAACAGTGCGCATAACTGCACAACACATGGTTTTGTGCATATGTAACATGAGTGCACATTTTATAGTTATGTGCAGGGTGCAAAAAGGGGTGGTGCACAACTATACCTTACGGTATATGTATGTGCGTACCCCACCTAGCGGGGGTAGGTAGTCGTGCTGTAAGCTAAGCACGACGACCACCCACCCCGCACTCAGGTGGGCACCACACCTTGAGCAGAGAAAAGAAAAATAGAGAGGTGAAATTTATGAGTGTGAAATTAAATTACGATTTTTTAGAAAGCGTGAAGAAGATGCCGCCACTTTCTCATTCAGAAAAGAATAGAAAATTTGATATTCAAAATAGTGCAGCAGCGAAATGGATTGTAAATCAGCCAGAAGTGATTCAAAAAATTTTTGACATAGCAAAGCGTAAAGGGATTATAGTTTACGATTCTAAAACAGATACTTGGAGAGGAGTTGATTATGATGGAGACTGAATTTTTTTTAGCAATAATTCCTCCAACAGTAACTCATCAGGAACATAAAGTTGCAGTCGTGAATGGAAAGCCGGTATTTTATGATCCGCCGGAATTAAAAACAGCCAGACAGAAACTGATGGCACATCTTGGTAAGGAAGTTCCTGAAGAACCGTACAGGAAAGGTCTGCGTCTGGTCACAAAGTGGTGCTTTCCTGATGATGGCAAACATGGCAATGGTGCATACAGGATCACAAAACCAGATACAGATAATTTGCAAAAACTATTAAAGGACTGTATGACCAGAGTTGGTTTCTGGGAAGATGATGCTCTTGTGGCATCGGAAATCGTAGAAAAATTTTGGTCACAGATTCCGGGAATTTATATCAGGATTGAAGAATTATGACAGGAAAGGAATTAACTAAGCTTTGGGAATTATATCCGGAAATCAGAGAATTGTATGAACATTACAATGGAATCTTGCTGGAAGACGATTCAGCCTGGAAAGAGCTTGCAGATATAGCAGAGGGATTTCTTCGGAGCAGTAGATCAGAATTAAAAACAAGATTAATTTTGGAGACTGTGCAGCAGATAGAAAAAATTGCAAAAAAGAGAAAAGGTATTGGAGGTAGTAAATATGTATGAAGTGATCAATGAAGAACTGAAACTGAAATCTTGCAGTATTGGAGATCTAACAATGGATGTGGTGAGCGGGATGTTAAAACAATGGGATGATGGAAGCAGCATATCAACATTAACCTTGTTTTATCTGCCAAAGACAGACACCATAGTTCTTAACAGAGACAATAAAAACTATGATACATATCGTGAGTTTGCCGAAATGTATTTAAAATGTGATGAGCAGGAAAGAAAAGAAATCAGGACAAAGATTGATAGTAGCGAAAAAATGGCTATGAAAGAAGAATTAAGAATTTTGGATGCTGCTATTAATCATCGAAAAAACATTAAGGATATGTTCATGTTGGAACATCAGACAATAACAGAAGCAGTTAATAATTTGAGTATTTCCATGATGAAAGAGATTACAAATAGTACAGAAGATTATTATTGTTCCATGTACAAAGCATTTCAGTACGGAGTAATGCAGGGAAAACGTTTGGAGAGAAATAAAAAAAGACAATCCGCAAAAGCCTAACCAGCACATAGGATTGTCTTAAACACAAGGAGTACCTTGTAAAAATAAGTATAAGGTACTCCGCATTTTAAATCAAGAGAAAAAAAGGAGAATACATAAATGAACGAATTAATCAAAATCAACTATGAGACAGAGACGCCGACAGTATCCGCAAGAGATTTACATGCAGGACTTGAAATCAAAACCGCATTTAAAGACTGGTTTCCACGTATGGCAGAATATGGATTTGAAGCAGAAAAAGACTTTTGCTCAAAAATGAGCGAAAGTACAGGAGGTAGACCAGCTGCTGATTATGAGATTTCAGTAGACATGGCAAAGCAGATCTGTATGATTCAACGTTCAGAGAAAGGTAAACAGTATCGACAGTATTTCTTGGATTTGGAAAAAGCATGGAATACTCCAGAGCAGGTTTTTGCAAGAGCACTGAGAATGGCCGATAAAGAGATTGAAAAGTTAAAAAACAATAATACAGTACTTATGGAAGATGTGAAGCGTATGCGTCCAAAAGAGATTTTCGCAGATGCTGTATCAACCAGTCATACTTCTATTTTGATTGGAGATTTAGCTAAGATGCTGAAACAGAACGGTGCAGATATTGGACAGAAACGATTATTTGAGTGGATGAGAGAAAAAGGCTATTTGATTAAACGTAAAGGAGCTGACTGGAATAGTCCGACACAGAAAGCAATGGAGCTTGGGCTATTTGAAATTAAAGAGAGTACGGTAAATAATCCGGATGGATCTGTGAGAATCAATAAAACAACCAAGGTTACTGGTAAAGGACAGCAGTATTTTATTAATAAATTTCTTGGACAGGAAATACCGGTATGAATAGAACAATAAATCGTTTGGGAGCGGAACTCGTTATAGAGCTTACGAAAAGCAATCCGGAAGATTATCAGAAATTTAAGTTAATGTTGCTTTCACACGAGAAGAAATGCAAAGAAAAAGATTTTTTGGAGAAAGTATTCTTGCTGGCAGAGGAAAGAAGACCATTATTGCTGACTGTAAAATGAATTGCGCCGGCGCAAAAATGATACATAAAAAGAAGGATGCCGGGAACTATCAACAGCTCCCGGCTAAAAGTATGAAAAAGAAAAAGTTTTATTTGCAATTACTCTTTGCTCTGTACAGGTAATAATATACCCGGAAAATGTGAGTAATATGTGATGCAGATTTGAAGATTTTGTGAAAGGAGAGCGATACCAATGGAAACGACAGAGATTACAATTCAGGAAGAAAATGAACAGAAGAAAGAATACTTGAAATCCTACCGGCGGGCAATAAAGAGAGAACAGGACATCCTGGATGAGATACAGAGGTTGAGACTGGATAAGATGTTTCCATCGGTAGTCAATGATGGAATGCCACATGGCAGCAGTCATTCAGATCTGTCTGATTACGCAGCTATTCTGGATGAACAGATAGAACTTCTGAAAGAGGAACGTTTGGAGAAAGCCAGATGTTACCAGAAAATCGAGAGACAGATTCGCCAGATGGAGAATGAAGATGAACAGGAAGTGCTGAGACTGCGGTACATACTTGGGATGAAATGGGAAGAGGTGGCGGTGAAGATGGATTATAGTTGGAGACAGATACACAGAATCCATTCAGCTGCATTATTGAATCTTAAAATAGCATAAGACAAACCTAGACGAAGCTAGATAAAACAAGATGGCATATCTTGTCACATAACATCTATGTTATTATTACAATGAACTCAGATGGAAAAAATCATTCAGAGTTCTCCTTCCCTTAGATGTCTGCCAGTACCCACCTGGCAGATCACCAGAACATCTCACCGAGAGGGAGTGAGCGTGAGCCATGGAGCCGCAGGTTCGAATCCTGGTGTTCTGCTTTTCTTATAGAGAAATTCAACCACATGCATTTTTTAAAACGTCCTGTAGAAATATGGGACGTTTTGCAGTATTATAAAAGAAAATGCATGTGGGAGGAACAAATGAATATTTTTAAATTATTTAATGAAGTTATTCAGTGGTGTGATGGAAATGTTGGATTTTTAAATGTAATATTATCGATATGCACGTTGACGTTAACTATTACAATTGCGAAAATTCCATATAAAAAGAAAATTGTCGGAACGTTGGAAATTATGCAGGAAAAAACAAAACATGATCCGTTTTTTAAATGCTATATAAACGTTTACTTAACTAATGTAGGAAGAACACCAATTTATATTAAAAAAATTGAAATAGTAAAACGAAGAAGAAAAAGCATCGGCTCGTTTCTTATGAATCTAGGACATGGACAATGTAGAGAACTTAATATGGGAGAAAAATGCTCCTACTCAGGAATGTTTATTGATCCAATACTTGACAAACATTCTACAAACTTAAATGGACATGTGAGAATAAGAGTGACAGATATAGCTGGAAAAAGATATTACATATCGCGAACCTTTCCAGTAGGATAATGTTAAAGCTTAGACATTAAGATGAATTACAATAAAGGCAGCCTTCGGGCTGCTTTTTCTATACATAAAATACCGCGGGATAAAGTAACGGTAACTTACAGGTCTCCTAAGCCTGGAACGGTGGTTCGAATCCATCTCCCGCTATCGAACAGGAAGGATGGCATGATATACAAACGATGTAGTAGATGCGGGAGTAGGGTACCGGCAGGGACTACGTGCCCGTGCAGAAAGAATAACATCAGAGAGTATGCAAAGCCAACCGGAATAAAGAAAGAATACCACACACAACGGTGGAAGAACCTGAGGCAGGTTGTGCTTGACAAATATGACGGGCTGGATATCTACATGATGTACAAGTACAACAGAATAGTAACAGCAGATACGGCGCATCATATTGAACTATCACAAGACAGACCTGATCTGTTCTATTCAGATTCAAATTTGATTCCAGTCTCAAGAGCTGGACATAAAGAGATACATAAACGATATAAGAAAGAGGGAAAGACGGTAGTGCAGGAGGAATTGAGAGGCTTTCAGATGCGTTTCAAGATCACCGGGGATAGAAAAAAGTTTTGAACGGATCTCCCACGACCACGTATGCCCCTTTCTTTCCGCAAAATTCTAAAAACGAAAAAAAAGTTGGCAAATGAAAGGAGGGAGGCCAGAGGGCAAGACCGAGAGTGCCGGTAGAATTGCAAACCGGACATTTAAAAGTTATTGACGGACAGAAGAAAAGAGATGCAGAAGACCAGGTAAAAACAGAGAAAAACCAGCTTAAACGACCTCCTTCTTGGCTGATCGATGATGTTGCTAAAAAAGAATGGCGAAGAGTTGTGAAAGAATTAAGCAAGCTAAATATAGTCGGAAATCTGGACTTAAACAATATAGGAGGTTATTGCAATGCGTTCGCAAACTACGTAAAAGCAACAGAAATATTGAGTCAGCAGACGTATTATGTTGATCGAGAAACCAGAACGGGAGTAATTGTTGTAAAAAATCCTATGGTTGATATTCAGAAAGGGTATGCAGAAGAAATGAGACGCTTCGCCGCCTTATGCGGTCTGACAATTGATTCGAGATTGAAGGCAGGATCGGCGAAAGTAAATAAGCAGCAGGAAGAAATTGAGAACCGGTTCGGTGCTATATGATTCTTGATGAACTTAAACAATACGCTTATGATTGCATATCTGGAAAGATTATCAGCGGAAGAAAACATATATGGGCATGTGAGAGATTACTGAGAGATATCGACCGAATCGGTCAACCGGATTTTCCATACGTCTGGGATGAAGACCAGGCAGAGAACATTGCAGAATGGTTTGCACTCTTACGACATAGTAAAGGAGTTCTGGCAAAGCAACCGATTATACTGACGCCATGGCAGAGATTTAGAATTTGCCAGCTATACGGATGGGTTTATAAAGATACCGGATATCGGCGTTTTAAGAAATATTTCACAGAAGTGGCCAGAAAGAACGCGAAATCTCAGGAAGAGGCAGGCATTGCGCTCTATGAGGCAGCGGTTACATCAACCAAGAATGGAGAAGTATACGAGATTTATACTGCCGGCACAAAACGCGAACAGTCCAAAATTGTATTTGTGGAAGCCGGATTGATGCTTCAAGGGTCACCTTTGAGAATGAAATTCAAGGTAACCAGGGACTGTATAAAACATCTGAAGAGCGATAGCACAATCAAGCCATTGTCAAAAGATGATGGAAAGTCCGGGGATGGTACAAATCCTGCACTTCTGGTTCTGGATGAGTATCACCAACACAGAACCACGGAGTTCTATGACTTGGGAATAGGATCAAATACAAAAGAGCCACTCTTAATGATCATAACAACGGCTGGCATGGATTTGACATACCCGTGCTATGTAACGGAATATCAATACTGTTCTAAAGTTCTGGATCCAAACACAGATGTAGAAAACGATGAGTACCTGATTGACATCTGCGAAATGGACCCAGAAGATTATGAAGATATTTCAAATCTGGATAATGAGGAAAACTGGAAGAAAGCAAACCCGATAAGAATGACATATCCGGAAGGTGCCGATAAGATCCGTGGCGAATATAAGATTGCCAGAGAACAGCCGGAACATATGACAGCATTCCTCACAAAATGTCTGGATGTCTGGGTACAGGAAAAAGAAAATGGATATATGGATATGGCCAAGTGGAAGGAATGCGAACTAAAAGAGCTTCCAATCGATATATATGGCCAACCAGTGTATGTAGGATTTGATATGTCAGCAAAAACAGACTTGACTTCAGTAACATTTATGATCCCGTACCTTTCCGGAGAATATGACGGAAATGGAAAAGAAATTGTGAAATATTATTTCTGGACACACAGCTTCATACCTACCAGAGAGAAAATGCATGAACATATCGTAAAAGACAAAGTCCCATATGATGCATGGGAACGCCAGGGATTTCTGGAAGTAACCAATACGCCGATTGTAGACCAGGGGAGGGTTATGAGATATGTAATGGAAGAGTGTGAAAAATACAACTTGAAAATTCAGTGTCTCTGTTTTGACCCAGCTAACGCAAGTAAGCTTATGATGGATCTTTCGGATGAGGGATATGTCGTGGAAGAAGTGTTCCAGAGCCATAAACACTTAAATGAAGCGACACAGGGGTTTAGAGAACAGGTTTTCTGCAAAAATGTGGGATATTTACCAAACCCACTGCTTAATTACGCAATGAGCAACGCAGTGGTCCGCCAGAATAACGGACTGATAAAGATTGATAAAGATGCAACAACAAAACGAATCGACCCGATAGATGCAACATTATGCGCTTATAAATTAGCAATGTTTCATCAATTCGGGGATGATTACGGCGACTATATAGACAGTTTTATCGAGGATATTTTACATGAAAATCACACAGATTATTAAAAGAGCATGGAACAACCTGATAGGTTCTCCTGATGATCTGAGCGATGAAGAAATGCTTGAATGGCTTGGAATTGATACAAATCTGAAAAAGCAGGAAATAAATGAAATTACATACTTTACCTGCTTAAAGATGCTTTCTGAGACGATGGGTAAACTTCCACTCAAATTTTATCAGCAGACAAATCAGGGTAAGATAAGGGCTGAGCCAAATGAAGCGGCCAGACTTCTGATGAACAGACCAAATAATATTATGACCCCGGCTACCTTCTGGGGTACAGTAGAATACAACTGTGAGCATTATGGTAATGCCTATGTATGGATTCAGACGGTTTTTGAAAAGAAAGGCAGATATGGCGGGGAATACCGGATATTGGGATTCTGGATCATGCAGAGCAATTATGTACAGGTTTTATATGATAACGCAGGAATCTTCGGGAATAACAATGGGGGATTGTATTACCGATACAGTGATCCATTAACTGGAAAGCAATACACCTTTTCGCAAGAAAATGTGCTGCATTTTAAAACATGGTGCACAATTAATGGAGTCCTTGGGAAACCGGTGCGGCAAATTCTAAAGGATTCGCTCTCGGGCGCAATAGAATCACAGAACTATTTGAACAAGCTGTACGAAAGCGGTCTGACAGCATCAGCAGTCTTACAATACACAGGTGATCTGGACAAAGGAAAACGACTGGCTCTGCAGAAAGAATACAACAGTCTTTTGACAGGAGCGAAGAACGCAAAGAAAGTGGTCGCCGTTCCGGTTGGAATGACATTGCAGCCATTAAATATCACTTTGGCAGACGCCCAATACGCCGAATTAAAGAAATATTCCGCATTGCAGATAGCTGCAGCTTTTGGAATTAAGCCTAATCAGCTAAATGATTACGACAAATCTAGCTATTCCAATTCAGAAACGCAACAGCTTGCCTTCCTGGTAGACACAATGAGTTATCGCCTGACACAGTATGAACAGGAGATTAATTATAAATGCCTGAGTCAGAAGGAAATAGATGCGGGCTATTACTTCAAATTTAACGAAAAAGCGATTCTCAGAACAGATTCAAAGACACAGAAGGAAGTTGTGACGGGATATGTGCAGAATGGCTTATACACAATCAACGAAGGCAGGGATGCCTTAGATCTTCCAAAGGTTGAAGGTGGAGATGTCAACATGGTTAATGGAACTTATCAACCAATCACTCATATCGGAGCAGCATATGGAATCAATCAAGGAGGTGGAGGAAATGGAGATTGATGTAAGGGGAGACATTGTCGTGAACGACGACAAGTGGATTTATGACTGGATGGAATGGGATTCAACCTGTCCGGATGATGTTAAAAGTGCTCTGCAGACAATGCCAGCAGGCGAAAAGCTTATTGTGAACATTAATTCCGGTGGTGGATCAGTAATGGCAGGACAGGAGATCTACAGTTTGCTTCATGGAAGACAGGATGTGGAAATTCATATCCAGTCACTTGCTGGAAGTGCGGCAAGCGTGATCGCAATGGCAAATACATGTAAAATGAGTCCTGTAGCAACAATCATGATACACAATGTCTCTATGAGCGGAGCATCTGGCGATTATCATGACATGCAAAAGAACGCAGAGATTCTGAAAACCATGAACAGCGCACTGGCAGAAGCTTATGTCGCAAAAACCGGCAAGACCAAAGATGAGATCCTGAAGATGATGGACAAAGAGACATGGATCACAGCCGGTCAAGCACTGGAGATGGGATTTATTGATGAGGTCGAAGAACTTCAAACACAGATAACTAACAGCATCTACGGAATCCGACTTACAGAAGAAATCCGGCAGCAGGTGACAAAAGAAAAAGAACTGCAGAACAAAAAAGAACAATTAAAGAAGGAGCTTTTAAACGACTTGGACAAATATGGTGTCTGAGTCATTTTTATTTGGAGGTAAACATGAATAAAAAATTACTTGAACTATTAAATCAGATCAATGAAAAGAAAACAATGGTTCAGAACCTTGTTGAGCAGGGAAGACTGGAAGAAGCAAAAGAGGCAAAAAAAGAGCTGACAGAGATGCAGACTCAATTCGACCTGTTAAAAGATGTGCTGGACCCAGAAGGAAACGGAACTGCTGAACCGCAGAACGTAACTCCGGTACCAAATAAGGAACCAGAAGATTCCACAAAAGAATTTGCAAACGCAGCCAGAAGAGGCTTCAGAAACGCAACCATGACAGAAGGCTCACCTGCAGATGGCGGGTACACTGTTCCGGAAGATATTCAGACCAGAATCAACGAGTACAGAAGCACCAAATTCTCTCTGTCCAGTTTAGTTGATGTTCAGAGCGTTACAACAAATAAAGGGCAGAGAACCTTTAAAAAACGCGCTCAGCAGACTGGATTTGCAAAAGTGGGTGAGGGAGCAAAGATTACAGCCAAGAACACACCACAGTTTGAAAGAAAGACATATGAGATTAATAAATACGCCGGATACTTCCCTGTTTCAAATGAACTCCTGGAAGACTCTGATGCAAACATTACAGCAACACTTACAAACTGGATCGGAGATGAATCCAGAGTAACAAGGAACAAGATCATCCTTGAACAGCTTCAGACAAAAGCAGTGACTGCAATGGCATCAGTCGATGATATCAAGAAAGCATTAAACGTAACTCTTGGACAGGCGTTTAAGGCAACATCCGCTATTGTAACCAACGATGATGGTTTACAGTGGCTCGACACTTTAAAAGACAGTGAAGGAAGATATCTCCTCCAGCCGGATCCGGCCAACCCAATGCAGCTTAGACTTTGCGCCGGCGCAACTATCGTTCCGGTATATGTGATTCCGAACGCAGATCTTGAGTCAGATACAAAGACTGCAAAGACCAGAAAGATTCCAATGTTCATCGGTGATCTGAAAGAAGCAATCATATTCTGGGACAGAAACCAGATGACATTGATGACATCAAACATTGCACAGATCGGAACATTGAATGCATTTGAGGAAGATCTGACTATTTTCCGTGCAATTGAAAGAGAAGACTGTACAGTAAAGGATGACGCAGCGTATGTTTATGGACAGGTTTCCATCACAGACGCAGCAGTAGTCGGAGCATGATAAGGCGGTGAGTCTATGAATATCGAAGCCGTAAAAGAGTATCTGAGAATTGATGATGATGCCGATGATGCAACCATCGGTGTCATGATTGATGCGGCAAAAGAATACATAAGAGATGCCGTGGGACGCTGTGATGAAAGAAATCCAAAGACAAAACTGTTGTTTTATACACTTATGCAGGATTTTTACGAAAACCGTGTTCTGACTGTAAAAGAATCAGATAAGCCACGGCTTGCTCATACAACTAATTCGATCGTTCTTCAGCTTCAGGCACAGTTACTGCAGGAGGAGAATAATGGTTGACATCGGTAAATTGAACAGGCGGATAACTTTTCTCCGCTTGGAAATCTCAGAAGATGAAATGGGTCAAGACAAATCTGAATGGAAGAAATATCGGACAGTGTGGGCGACCGTAAAGCCATATAAATCCTCAGAATACAATTTTATGAGCAAATTGAAACCAGAGGTCACACATAGGATTTATATCCGGTTCAGGAAGGATATCACCGCGGACATGAGAATTCAGTATCAGGGACACGTTTATTCTATTGCGGGACCTCCGTTGGATATGGATAATCAGCACAGAATGTTAGAGATTCAGTGCGAGGAGGTGTTCGAAAATGTCAAGTATCAGTTTTGACTTCGACACCTCTGAATTTATTAAAGCAATGGAAAGTACAGCAAAACAATATCCAGCATCCGCAGAAAAGGTCTTGAAAAAAGAAGCACGAAATATCGCCAAGGATTTGAAAGGCAGAGTGAATTCAGAGGCAGAAGGACACCATTATATTAGTCCCAAAAGTGAAGAAAAGCCCAAGCCATTAGCGCAGAGCTTCCGCCAGGGAAAAGTAATTCGCTCTGGAAGTAAAATGACTGTTGCAGTAACATCTTCAGCTCCGCATTACCATCTTTATGAGCTTGGCCACGATATGGTAACTCATAAGAGGAAAAACAAAAGAGGCAAGGGAATGATTGAAAGCAATCGTAAAGTTGGAGAAGTTAAAGGCAAGAAGACAGTTGCAAAATATATGGCACAACGCGCGGATCACGCCGAGCTGATCGGACAGGAACTGCTGGATGAAATATTGAGGGAGGCAGGACTTGACACTTAAAGAAATAAAAAAAGCGGTCAATTCCGCTCTGAAAGAAAGATATCCGGATATGAAGATATACGGAGCAGATACAATAGAGGGCTATACGCGGCCTTCTTTTTTTGTGTATATAACACAGACGTTTTCTGAATCCACAAAGAACGCATTCCACAAGAATGTTGAAGTGGAGATTGATTTTATTCAAAAACACACAAATGAAGCAGACGGAATGGTTTTTTTTGCGACCATGGAAGAAATGTTCGGGCAGAAGCTGACGATTGGCAGCAGGAGACTGAACACAAGCAACATGGATTTAAACTTTCAGGGCGAAAACGCAAACATTCCAGTCTGCCAGTTTGATGTGGAGTTCTGGGATGTAATTCCAAGAACGGATAGTAGCAAGTTGATGGAAGAATTGAAATTATCACAGGAGGTAAAACAAGGGGATTACCAGTAATGAATATTATTTTTACTGCAGCCGCAAGAAACACAATCAGAAGATCTGAACGCGGTGTAGTGGGAATGATTGTAAAAGATGCGAAAGTGCCGGCAACAAATCCGGCTATGATTTACAAAGAAAAAGATATTCCGGAAGAACTGAGCGATGCAAATAAAGAGCAAGTGAAACTTGCCCTGGTTGGGAACGATACAGCACCTGCTAAAATCGTGCTGTATGTTCTTAGTTCCAACGCTGAGAATTACGAAACGGCGCTGAATTATTTTGCGGTCAAAAAGGTTACCTGGCTGTGCTGTCCGACAGCAAAGACGGACTCGCAGACAGAGACCATTGTGACATGGGTAAAAGATCAGCGTGATGAGCGAAATAAGGTTAAAGCAGTGCTTCCGGAAACAGAAGCAGATAATGAAGGAATTATAAATTATGCTACAGCCAGCGTAAAAGTTGGTGAGAAAGAGTATACAGCAGAATCCTTCTGTTCAAGAATCGCAGGACTGCTCGCCGGTACATCTCATAAGAGTTCCGCAACATACGCAATTCTCAATGATGTAACGGAGTGTGAGAAAAAGAAAAAAACCGAACTGGACGCAGAAATTGACGCTGGAAAACTGGTCCTTTATTACGATGGCGAAAAAGTAAAAGTTGGACGGGGAGTCAATTCCTTACAGACAGTTAGCAAAGAAAAAGGGAACCCGTGGAAAAAAATCCGTGTAGTTGAAAGCATGGACATGATCCACGATGACCTTGTTCTTTTGGCAGAAGACAATTATATCGGGAAATACCCGAATACATATGCAAATAAGTGCCTGCTTATTTCGGCAATTAATTCCTATCTGGCAGAAATGGAGAGAAATGGAATTATTGAGGGTTACACAATTGACCTGGATGTTGATGCAATCAAGGAATATATCATTAAAAACAAGGACGTAACAAGAGATGAAGCAGAAGCAATGAGCGAGGCAGAAATCAAGAAACAGTATACAGACGAAAAGGTTTTCCTGGCAGCATCCGCTACAATGGTGGACGTAATGGAAGACATTGATCTGAACATCACTGTGTAAGGAGGAATGAATAAGGGACAACTACACACCGGACAGAGTCATTAACGGAACCTTCGGGGAATGCTGGATCGACAATGACTATATGGCAGAGACAACTGCTTTAGAAGCAACAGTAAAACTGGACACAGCAGAAGTGACCAGGACGGGAACCCTGAAGAAAGGGTATAAGGTAACTGGAATCACATGCAGTGGAACGCTAAAACTTAATAAGGTGACTTCGTACATGCTTAAAAAAATCGGGGATAATCTGAAAAAAGGAAAAGCAACCAGAGCAACGATTATTTCAAACATCGAAGATCCGGAAGCATTCGGAGCAGAACGTATCCGCCTTGACGATGTCGTATTCACTGAAATCAAACTGGTAGACTGGGAAGCAGGAAAGCTCCTGGAAGAATCCATTCCATTCAGTTTCTCGGGATGGGAAGTCCTGGAATCAATAGACGTATAAGGAGATAAAACATGAATTTAATTGAAAAATTACTTTGCGTAGATAAAGAAAAGGCAACAGAAAAAGCAACCAAAAAGATCAGATCAAAAAAAATGGCTAAATTAGTAGGAGAAGGCGCCGAGATTACGATCAGAGAACTGTCTGGAAAGAGATACAATACTCTCCAGGCCATGCTTTTTGACAAAAAAGGAAATCGCGATGCAAATGCTACATATGATTTTAATTTAATGTGCTGCGTGCATGGTGTTGTAGACCCGTGCCTGACAGACAAGAATCTGATGGATCATTTTGGAGCTGCTACGCCGAAAGATTTGGCGGCAATTTTGTTTGGAGTGGAATCCGGAACAATTGCTGCAGAGATCGTAAAGCTTTCAGGGCTCGGAGAAGATGCCGAGGAAGAAGTAAAAAACTCATAAAGGTGGACGGCGAAGCGAGCGTAGCTTATGCTTTGTTCCGCCTGAAAAAGTGGAAGCCATCAAAATATTACAAAATGGGCGCGGGAGAACGACTGATTACCCGCGCTTTTTTAAAACAGGAACTGCAGGACATTGAGAAAGAGGTGAAGAACAAGGGCAGGTAAGACAGTTGCAGCAGTCGTAAAATTGATTGATGATTTTAGCAATCCATCAAGACAAGTAGCGGCACAGGCACGTGACCTGGAAAAACGGTTTAACAACGTTGCTGATGTATTTGCCCATGCCGGCGAAGCGTTTACTGCAGCCGGTGAAACTCTGACCAAATCGGTTACTGCGCCGTTGATGGCAGTTGGAACAGCGGCAATCAAATTTTCATCGGATTCGCAGGACGCATTCCAGCAGTTTGCGGCAGCAACAGGTACCGCAACAGAAGAAATGGGCAAATACAAAGACATGATCAACAATGTCTATAAAGATAATTTTGGTGAGTCCATCAATGATGTTGCGGAAGCAATGGCAACTGTCAATCAGAACATGTCCTATCTGGACGATTCTGCCCTGCAGAGATGCACGGAATATGCCTATACTCTTTCAGACACGTTCGGATATGATGTCGCGGAAAGCACCAGAGCTGCAGATGCGTTGATAAAAAATTACGGTGTATCAGCAAGAGAAGCGTTTAATTTGATCACCCAGGGAGCACAGTCAGGAATGGACTATTCCGGGGAAATGATAGACAGTATCGATGAGTATTCTGTGCAGTTTAAGAAGTTAGGACTGGATGCAGAAGACATGTTCTCCATATTTGCCAATGGCGCTCAGAATGGTGCTTTTAACCTGGATAAAGTCGGAGATGCTGTAAAAGAATTCTCTATCAGAGCAATAGATGGTTCAGATACAACAAAGCAGGGATTTGAAGCTCTTGGAATGGATGCAGCGAAAATGACAGAGAAATTTGGAGCCGGAGGAGATACCGCAAAGGAAGCATTCAATGAAGTGATAAAAGGACTTGCTTCCATGGATGATCCTGTAGCACAAAGCACAGCCGGTGTTAACTTATTCGGAACTATGTGGGAAGATCTGGGACCACAGGTCATAACCTCAATGTCAACTGCCAGCGACGCAATAGATAAAAACAGGGAATCTGTCGAAGAACTTGTAAATGTAAAATACGATACATTATCAGGAGCTTTGGGAGGACTCTGGAGAACCATACAGGTGGACGTTCTGCAGCCGATCGGAAATCAGCTGATTCCATATGTTACAAAAGGAATTGATGTAATAGGAAAACTGACTGATAAATGGAATGCAATGAGTCCTGCTACGCAGAAAAGTATCGTTAAAATCGCGGGGTTTGCAGCGGCGGTCGGACCGGTTTTAGCAAGGATCGGAACACTTAATAAAGGGATTGGAAAAACTATTTCGAATGCAGGGGCGCTTGCAGGAGCAGTAACGAAAGCAGGAGGAGTGTTCAAAATGCTTGCAAGCCCGGCAAATATTGCTACAGTGGCAATCGTTGCGGTAGCGACAGCAGCAGTGCTTATCTATAAAAACTGGGATAAAATCAAACCTGTGATCGATAAAGCGAAAGATGGTCTGGTGAATTTCGGACAGGCAGCCGGAAAATGGATTGGATCAGTCATAGACTGGGCACAGGAAATGTGGAAGAATGTCAAAACGGCTTTTGAAAAATTTGCAGATGCAATCAAACCTGCAATTGATATAGCCGTAGAAGCGTTTAAGGGATGGTATGAGAATGCAGAGATTGTTATCGGGGGCATAAAAGATTTTCTTTCCGGAATTATTACTTTCCTTACAGGCGTGTTCCAGGGAAACTGGGAAAAGGCATGGACTGGAATTGTGCAAGCTGTAGGAAGCATTTTCGGAACCCTGGAAGCGCTTGTAAAGACGCCTATTAATGCGGTTATAAATCTTGTAAACAAAGCAATTGGAGCGATTAATAAAATAAGTGTTGACCTCCCCAGTGCTATTGGCGGAGGACATATCGGATTCAATATCCCAACGATTCCGACTTTGGCGAAAGGTACTGATTACTGGCAGGGCGGAATCGTGCAGATCAGCGAAAAAGGTGGAGAAATTGTTGATCTTCCATCCGGAAGCAGGGTCTATCCTCATGATGAATCTGTTCGTATGGCACGCCAGGAGTCAAAGAAAAACTTTTCCGTAACGATTGCCAAGTTAGCAGACAGCATTGTGGTAAGAGAAGAAACCGATATCGACAAGATTGCAGAAGCAATTGTAAAAAAGATAGAAGAAACAGCAGAAAACATGCCACAGATGGCGTAGGAGGTAAAATGGAATATTGGCTTAAATGCGGAGAGGATCCCATACAGCTTCCTATCCGCCCGGCGTCATACCAGATAACGCAGGAAAACTCGCATCAGACAGTGAACGTCCAGACGCGAGGAGATGTGACGATTTTGGGAAAGAAAGGACTCAAGACTTTTTCACTTGAGTCTTTTTTCCCTGCACACGATTACCCGTTCGCAGATTATCCGAAAGACAGAAACCCATGGGAATATGTCAAAAAAATATTGAGCTGGCAGGAAAAAGACCTACAGTTTATTATTACAGAAACAAAAGTCAATAAATCGGTTATAATTCAGACGTTTACATTTTCAGAAGAAGACGGAACAGGCGATATAAAGTACAGCCTGTCACTAAAAGAGTACAGGCCACCGAAGTATACTAAACCTGTAAAAGCGGTACTAGAACCGGTTAAGACCACTAAAAAGAAACCAGAGAAAACAACCACTCGAACGGATTCGAAAAAGAAAACAAAAACGTACACCGTTAAAGGAAACGACACACTCTGGGGTATAGCAAAGAAATACTATGGCTCTGGAAGCTATTATACAAAACTATATAATGCAAACAAAGCGGCTATCGAAAAAGCCGCAAAAAAGAATGGCTTAAAAAGCAGTTCTAAAAATGGAGTAAAAGGCTGGTATATATATGACGGGACAAAGCTGGTGATACCATGAAAATAATGTGGAATGATGCGAAAATAACCGGTTATGTAACGAGCGTGACTTGGGCTGGGAGTGCTAAACAGGCAGCCAGAACTGTCGTGTTTAGTGTTGCATACAGCCCGAATGATAAGAATGTCAAGACTCTTGGCATAAAATTAGGAGACAAAATTGTATTCTACCCGGGATATCCGGATGATAAAAAAACGAAATTTGTCGGAATTATTACCCAAAGAGAAAGAAAATCTGAAATGGGTGAGCTACAGTATACAGCAACTGACGGCATGATGCATCTCTTACGATCTAGCGGTACATACCGTTTTGCAAACAAAACCCCTGAAAAAATCGCACAGATGGTCTGCAGAGACGTAAAAGTAAAGACCGGATCAATTGCAAAAACTAAGATGCCTATTGCGAAAATATTCTTTCAGGAACGTCCGTATTATGAAATTATCATGGCTGCATACACAAAAGCATACCGAAAAAACAAGAAAAAATACATCGCACAAATGAACGGAGATAAGCTGGAGGTCATACAGAAAGGGAAAGTTATTCCCAATTTCCACATACGGCAGGGGGAAAGAATTACAGAGTCCTCATATACAGAAGATTTAGACAGCATGGTAAATCGTGTATATATCTATGACTCAAACAATAATAAAATTGGAAGTGTGAGTAACTCAAACTGGATAAAGAAATACGGCATATTTCAAAATGCGATATCCGTAGATAGTGGAAATGGGAAAACAGAAGCTAAGGCAGAACTGCAAGGCATAAATAAAACCGCAAATTTGACTATGATTGGGGACTGCAGATGCGTTTCTGGATTAGGTGTGATTATAGAGGACTCCAGGATCGGACTGAAGGGAAAATTTTGGATAGAAAATGACAGCCATGAATGGAACGGTGGAGTTTATACGACAACTTTGGAACTTGCGTTTAAAAACGTGATGGATATTCAGGAGGAAGACGAGGAACAGATTGCGAATTCTGCAGGCGGCAGCAGTACAACGACCAGCAATGCACTGGATGATGTACTGAATCAGGCACGAGCATGGATTGGAATATCAGGAAGCACGAATGAAGCCACACAATACTACGGGTACAATGGAGTTGCATGGTGCTGCATCTTTCAATGGTCAATCTTCAATAAATCTGGACATGGAGACCTGTTTATGGGTGGAGGAAAGACTGCAAGCTGTTCTGAGGTGACACAATGGTACCAGGCAAGGGGGAAATTTGGAACAACGCCAAAAACTGGCGCACTGGTAGTGTACGGACCGGGTGGAGGAAGCCATATAGGCTTGGTGGAAAGTGTTTCCGGATCGGGAATCAACGATTATGTGTCTATTGAGGGAAATACAAGCGGTGCAACAGGCGGACTTGCAGCACGAAAGCAGTATGGAAACCGAAGAGGTGACGTATATGGATTTTGTTATATTGACTATCCTGCTGCAACGACAACGGCTGGAAGCGGTACAGCAATATCCGGAACAACTGTAAATATTCCATCGTCTGTCCCGCAGACAGGGATTACCGGCAACTACACTTGCTATCCACAATTTTACGGAAGATGGAATGCAGGAACGACGCAAAGAAGAGTTTCTGAAATATGGGGACAAAAAGGAAAAGCAGGAAGCCCTGAGAACATAGCAACCATAGATGGCTACTATCTGATTGCTGTAACACAGAAATTTGGCCAAGTAGGAGACATTGTATGCGTGGTGTTAGCAAATGGAACAAGAATAAATTGCATGATCGCAGATGAGAAAGACCCCGGTGACAGCAATTACACAGAATGGGGACACGACCTCGGAGGTGGAAAAGCAGACGTGATTGAATGGGAGTCGATGGTATATGGATTCCCGAACGTGGATAAATGGAGAGGTCAAAGAGTAACGACTATTATTAACGGAGGAAGATACAAAGGGCTATAAACACATACGAACGCTTTATAGGACAAATGCGAGAAGCAGGAAAGTATTATAATGATCCGGCTATCCAGTTGGGAAAGGTTCTTGCAAATGGGAAAATAAAAGTTGGAGATCTTCCCCTGGAAAAAGGAGATTACCTCTTGTCTTGCAATCTCCGCCTAGATGCAGGCAAAAAAATATATTTTCACACAGAAATGACCGATTCGGTCACAAACATGAAAGAGTACACAAACGATATTCTCGTCGAAGGAGATAAAATTTTGACTTTAAAAATTGGAGAAAAATTTGTGATCATAGCAAAGGTGGTGGAGCCAGAATGATGTTTCCATTTATAGACGCAGATGATGAAGATGGCATCCAGGAGCCAGAACAGTACATTCCGAAGGAATATGGGATTAATTTTGAAACCGGTCAGCTTTCCGGAAAAATTGTTGAAGGCTATGACGCTATCCTCGTATGGGCTTGGCTTGCCTTACACACGTCACGATACCGGTATTATATCTATTCAGAAGATTACGGACAGGAATATGAAGACTTAATCGGGAAGAGTTATTCTTCGGAATTGACACAATCAGAATTAGAAAGAATGACGGAAGAATGCCTGATGGAAAACCCATATATCACAGGAATTGAGAACTTCTCTTGCATAAAAGAAGAGGAAAAAGTAACAATATCATTCTCGCTTATCACAACATTAGGAGACGGGGAGGTGAGCACGAGTGTATGAGGATATGACATATGAAACAATTATGCGCGAAATGATGGAAGATATGCCAGATGATATAGACACATCTGAAGGAAGTTTGATCTTTAATGCCTGCGCAAAACAGGCGGTACGTCTGGAAGAAGCTTACCTGCTCTTGGCTGGGCTTGAACAGAATATGTACGCAGATACAGCTGACTTAGAGCATCTGATTCGGAACGGAAACGAAAGAGGAGTATATATCAATGAAGCCACATACGCTGAATTTACTGCTCAGTTTAATTGTGAAGTTCCAGAAGGTTCAAGATGGAACTGCGATGAATACAACTACACAGTGTTTAATGTAATCAATGAAGAAGAACATACATATCGAATCGGCTGCGATGATCCCGGATCAGAACCAAACCGTATTTTAGGAGACTTAGAACCAATCGATTTTGTAGACAATTTCGAATGGGGGAAGATCTTAAAATGTACATTAGAGGCCACGGACCAGGAAGATACAGAAACATATAGAGCAAGAATCCTAAATATGTACAATTATCGTGGATGCGCTGGAAACCGAGAATACTATAAAAGCCGCATTAAGGAAATGAGCGGTGTATATGGGTGCAAATTAAAAAGAGTATCAGCACCAGATGACAAGATCAGCATAACGATCATCGGAAGCGATTACCGGATGCCGACAAATGACATCATAAATTCCGTGCAGACAGCAGTGGACCCGGTTGTAAACAGCGGAGATGGAGTAGGAATCGCCCCGATTGGACACAGGGTTCTCATATCAGGTACTGGAGAAACAGAAGTAAACATAAAAACTAATATAACATATGACACAGGATATTCTTACGATGATTTGAAAAGCTATATTACACAGGCAGTAGATGAATATCTCCTTGAGCTTCGGAAAAAGTGGGAAGAGAGCGATTCTATTGTGGTCCGCATTTTACAGATTGAAGCTGCAATCGTAAACATTGACGGTATTGTTGATGTGACAGGAACGACGATAAATGACGCAGAGCAGAATTTGCAGATTACAGACGGAACCGTTCCAGTAAGGGGTGAAGTTGTATGCACGTAAATGTTGAATATCCAGAAATAATCTTGGGCATTAAGGATGTTAAAGCTGTAATTGATGCAGGGGACAAGATAGGAGATGCCTTAGAAAATGCCTTGTTTGAATTAGATAATGACATCTGCGTAAAAACATCTGAAGAATCTGGAATCGCACACAGGGAAAAGATTTTAGGAATCAAACCGAGGGATACAGATTCTATAGATGATAGGCGACTGGAGGTACTACTCAGATGGTATGATAGCCCTTTGTATACAGAAACTGTACTCAGGCAAAAAATGGATGCAACTTTGGGAGATAATCAGTATGTACTAAAAATCGACTTGAATACAAAAACTGTCTTTTGCCTTGTTGAGTTGACACGAAAGAGGATGCAGGAAAGCGTGAATGATATGCTTGATCAGATGGTGCCGTTGGACTATTTGATATCCGTAACACTCAGATACAACACGTGGAAAAAAATAAGTGAAAATCTGACATGGAAGCAGGCACTACAGAAGACATGGTATGCAATGAAGGAAGAGGTGTTGTAGTGGAATATACAGAGCATTACCGGTTTAAGAAACCGGGATATGAAGACTTTGCAGATATTGAAGATATCAATTACGCTCTGGAACAGCTAGATGGCAAATTCTATGAGCAGGAAAGTAAAATTGACAAAGCAGTGGCAATAACTGGGGAATTAGTGGTTGTTAAACAGACAACACAAGAAATGAAGGCACAGATTGAAACATACACGCAGCAGATACAAAAGAATACGAATAATTTAGCTGTGAGTATGTCTGATATTGCAAAACTAACATTTCAGCTGCAATTAAAAGATCTGATTGATTCTTCAGATATGACACTCGTAGCTGTAGACCAAATAGATTCGACAGATTCAGTCGTAATCACATCCGGAACCTACGCAGACAAGAAGGTCTATATATGATAGAACCATAGAAGATAAAAATTGGAAATTCGGGGATATGAGCCCTAAGAGAAAGGAGAAAGAAAAACGTGGCAAACGGAACCATACATAAACTTGGTACACTCTATGTAGCAGGTACGAAGAGAGTAAGACCAACGAAACCTTGGTACGACACGAACGGATCCGCATCATCGACAGGGAACTTGTTAAATTACGGAAAAAGCTTATCTGATGCTATCGAAATTAAAAGCACGGACTCTTCCGATGCCTATAAATTACAGTGGGTGGAAGTAAACGATGGGAGTGATAAACTCCTGATCTGTGACAGAAACCTGCTCTGTAACATAACATGGGACAGACTAAATGATCTGGGCTTCTGCGGAGCGAAAGGAAAAGGAAAGACTATAACCATTGATGGCCAGCAGTACGAATTATTCATGTTAACCGGCGGAACGAGTTCCTCTGTTCAGACAGAAACCGTAGCGTCAAACGAATGGGATAAATACATCGGAAACCTCGGGAAGTTCTCTGGACTTCCAACGCCACAGAGTCAGGATTTTCCGCATAACAGCTCATCTGCTAGCTTTACGACAGCTCACAACAAGATATGGAACTGGGCTGGATGCAACAGTTGGTGCCAGAATGCCATAGATGACAGTAGCTCATACAGGGCTTATCGCGGCTACTATGGCGCGCGTTACTGGCTCCACTGCAATACGTACGATAGTTTCGACAATCTCGGCTGGCGCCCCGCCCTCCGCGTACTGAACGCTGCCCCACAGATTACCCCAGCCAGCAAAAGTTTCGGTGATCTGAATAAACCGCAGAACATTTCTTTTTCTGTGTCTGACCCCGACGGAGATACCTTTAATGTAATTGTGAAAATCGATGAAGTACAGAAGGAATTATACGAAAACCAGACGGGGCGATCCTACACATTCCAGATGAGCAAGTACTGGCCGGACTTGAAGTTAGGGACGCATACGGTAGCGATCACTGTGACAGATAGTTGGAACGAAGCAGCGACAGCGACATATTCTTTTACAAAAACAAACGGATCTGCAGAGGCACCAACAATCACAAGCCCATTGAGTGGAGAACGCCGGAAGAACAGCTTTTATGTAGAGTTTACGATCGGATCAGACGCAGAGGGAGACACTCAAACAGTTAGAATTCAGACTGCAGATAACATAGAAATGACGAAAAACCTAAAAGAGTTCACGCGGATGGAAAAGAAGACAGACGCTGGTTGGATTCAAGTAACCTCAGCTTCAAACGAAGATGTTAAAAGCACGTTCCGAATAAATGTAAACGGAATGAGTGGAGAGAAATACATCAGAGTGGTATCTACAGACACGGGGTCTGGAATGGACACCAATTCTTCTGTGATCCATGTGCGAATCGGGACAGTTTTAGAAGTGCAAATGCGCCCGCAGGATACCAGTAAAAGAATTGAAAAAACAGTGGTCCTTTTAGACCTTACCGCAGACGAAAAGATTACAAAAGAAATCTGGGTTACGAATAATGCAAATGATGATTCACCGTCCTGGGAAACTTACACTCCAGATTCTGCCGGAAATCATACCTTTGAGAACATAGAGAAAACCGCAGACAAATGGGCAGTTGCGGTGAAAGTAAAGATTACAGCAAACAATTCCACGGAAGAAATCTCTCTTCGGGCAATAGGAATGGGGGTGTTGTGATGCGAACAGTGCAGGAGACAAAAAGCTACAAAAATCGGCAGACACAGGAACAAAACGACAGTGCGATTGGTGAATTAAGCATCATGTTGGCTCAGATGCAGGAACAAAACGATAGTGCGATCGGAGAGCTGAGCATCATGTTAGCTCAAATTATAGGAGGAACAACAGAATGAAATTTGATGAAAACAGTGGTCTTGTAAAGACCTGGGTGAGATTAGTAGAAAGCGGACAATACTCAAAAGAACAGGTTCCGAACATCGGAAACCTGCGTGAGGTTGTTTATAAAATTCTGGAGAAAGGAGGAGCTGACAAATGAAGTTTACAAAGAACAGTGGTCTTGTAAAAACATGGGTATCTCTGGTGCTTACTGGGGTATACACAAGAGAACAGGTGCCGAATTTATTTAACCTTCGTGCTGTAGTAGGAGAGTGTCTGGATGCGCTGGAAGCAGCATGATAAAGTTACAAAAGGGGCGGTGCAAATAAGGGACGCACTGCCCCCTTTTAAATTGCGCCGGCGCAAAAAACGGAGAAAGGGAAAGAATGAGTGGAACTTATTAATTACATACAGATTCACTGGGTCGAATGGCTGTTTGCGATTATATCAGCACTGCTCGGGATGGGACATAGGGGAGTATCCAAGCGGCTTAAAGAAGAACAGAAAAAGAATGCTGCAATTGCGGAAGGGGTACAGTCACTTCTCAGAGAGAGCATTGTAGGAAATTACAATAAGTATAAGGACCGGAAGTATTGTCCAATCTACGCAAAAGAATCTATCAAAAAAGTATATTGCGCATATCATAACTTAGGCGGCAATGATGTAGCAACAGAATTATATCATAAGCTTCTGGCAATGCCGGAAGAACAGGAAAGTGAGGAATGATCATGGAACAGATCACAAACTATGTAAAACCGGAACTCATCGTAGTAGCTATTGCCTTATATTTCGTAGGAATGGCACTCAAACAGGCACAGGCAGTAAAGGATAAGTACATCCCGCTTATCCTTGGCGGAATCAGCATTGCAATCTGCGCGATCTATGTGTTTG